>Ga0210408_10000018_pt1 | contig 246384 bp, 193 predicted proteins | sample IncBWH4MmetaG_FD_155471 | JGI IMG/M metagenome (GOLD analysis project Ga0210408, IMG submission 155471) | Forest soil microbial communities from Barre Woods Harvard Forest LTER site, Petersham, Massachusetts, United States - Inc-BW-H-4-M | ecosystem: Environmental > Terrestrial > Soil >...
TGCAAACCCTACGGCGGAGAAGCCAGCGATTTCGCATGAACTGGAAGCGCTTTGCTCCACTCATCACCCAATACTTGCCCCCACCGCGGATTCTGCATCCCTACCCGGAGGTGCGCTTCGACGCCAAGCACTCAAGGTAAGAGCCGTATGCGCTAAAGTGCGCCCGTACGGATCCGCGCGGGGGGTGGGGAGTAATCTTCATCCCTACCGCAACAAATGCTAGAGCGTTTCCAGTAGTTCCGCACCTCCTAGGCATACGCTTTGACCACTTTCTTTGTCTGCTCCTCGCCCCTTTGGCTACCACCTGAAGGCAAACTCTGCCAAGACTAGTTATCGCCACTGCGGCATTTCGATAAAGCATTATCGTGGTAGATCGTAAGGAATCCGCGTACATCCGCGCAAATCCGCGGTAAGGTTTTGGTTACAACGCTTCCGGACTGATATCCTTGTCTTCATTTTTGCATTCATTTTGGAGGCAAGTCGATGAGCGAGCAATCCCGAGAAGCAGTTTCCACCCCCAATGCGCCTAAAGCTATTGGACCGTATTCCCAAGCTATAAAAGCCAATGGATTCTTGTTTGTCTCCGGCCAGGTGGCATTTGATCCGGCCACCGGCAACCTCATCAGCGGCGGCATTGAGCAGCAGACCGAGCAAGTCATGAAAAATCTTTCCGCCATCCTTCAAGCTGCGGGCAGCGGCTGGGACAAGGTAGTGAAAACCACGGTCTACCTCAAGAATATGGCGGAGTTTGGGCAGATGAATGAAGTTTACGGAAAGTTCCTCAAAGGCGCTCCGCCGGCCCGCTCTACAGTGGAGGTTGCGCGGTTGCCGAAAGATGTTTCAGTAGAGATTGATGTGATCGCCCTGGCCTGACCTCAGAAAAATCCTGCAAAAACTTATCCTTGGCCCGTTCTACAGCCGTAATGGGCCTTTGCCGAACTTGTGTTCCGGCGAAGACTCGCTGCGTCAGCGTAAATTCCTAGGAGGACCCATGAGAAAAACTGCAATTTTTCTATTTTTAGCTTTGCTCCTGACCGTGCCCTTTTGTTCAGCGCAACGCAATGAATTTTCTGTATCCATTGGGGGCACAATCCCTTCTGGCGCGACGGGGTCGAGATTCTGTCAAGCCCTTTCAATAATCAATTGCCCGCCGGGAGGTACCCAAGTCAATACCAATACGGCAATTTCCTACGAGGGTGCCTATGCTTACCGCCTGATGGATTTTAAAGCAGCCTCTCTCCATGTCGAATTGCCGCTGCTCGGAATTCCCACCCGCCGCATCGACAATCCTCTTAGCGTGCGGATAAGTCAATCTTCCATCTTCCTGACGCCTTCATTGAAGCTCAAACTCTTTCCCAGCGGTGGAATATCGCCTTTTGCCAGTGTAGGTGTGGGGTTTGCCCACTTTGGAGGCAGTTCAATCGGTAATTCTCTTAACAACACAACTGCGGCCGGCCAAATCGGGGGTGGACTGGACTTCAAAACCGGTATTCCATTTCTGGGATTTCGCGCTGAGGTGCGCGATTTCATAACCGGACGTCCCAAGCTTGAGCAAGTTTTTTCACTCAATTCAGATTCGAATCATCAGCACAATGTGTTTATTGGCGGAGGAGTTGTCCTGCACTTTTGAGCATGTCGTGGCGGTATCACCGCCTAAAAGAAAAGGCCTCCCCAATTTTAAGGGAGGCCTTTCATCTTGAACCAGTTGCTTAGGAAGCTTTTACCACCTTGCCGGATTTCAGGCAGTTTGTGCAGACACGCAGGCGTTTGTTGGCGCCATTTACCACCGCCCGTACCGGACGCAGGTTTACATTCCAGCGCCGCCTGCTGACGTTGTGCGCGTGGCTGATGTTATTTCCAAATTGCGGTCCCTTGCCGCAAAGCTCGCATACTCGTGCCATGTTGGATAACTCCAGAGAAATCTACTCAGAAGGGCTTGCAAATAGAAGGCTTCAGAGCTTGTGATTAAGTTCAAATTTTACAGGAAGTTAGCGAATCTAAGCAAATCACCGTTGGTCGCTCCATCAAGTCGGGGCAGCTTGACAGATGCAACTGCCGTCACTATAAAACGGCAACTTTCCAGTGTGACTGAGTAGTATGGGTGATTACTTGAGGATGGTGACGCCGAACTTCTCCGCAGCTTTGCGCATTTGGTCATCGAGGGTGGCGAGGCGTAAGCCTTCTCTAAGCGCGAGATCAACATATGCAGCATCGTAAGCCGTAAGCTCGAAGCGAACCGCCGCTGCCGTTCCGTCCCGGAGAACAGTTAAGGGCGACGAACCTTCGACTGCAATTGTTAGTCGTGACATCGCCGCGAGAAATGCTTTTTCATCTGTAGGCGTAATACGTTTACGAATGTAAGCGAGAGCGAGTCCGTTAGCAATTTCTCGCCCCCAGATTTCAGGAACAAGCAAGCCGTCTTGTTCGGCGACTACTAATGCTGCGTCGGCATATGGACTGATTTCGTCCGGGAGTCCCCACGCAAGAGCAACAGAGGCGTCAACGACCAAAGCGGGCATTTTCTTATTTTAAGACCGGCGTCCGTAGTTAACATAATCGCGAGTGGTCCAACCTTCAGGATCAGGCTTAACACGCGCTCGTAGAGAACGCATCTCGTCAACGATGCTGCCTGTCTGAGGTTGTATCTCCTGTTGAACGAGGCTCTGAAGCCACTTTTCAAGGCTTAGCCCTTGGGCCGCAGCTTTCGCTTGCAATGCTGCGGCTTGTTCATCAGACAGTTGAATGGTCACGGTCATGGTTTGTATCCATTTCGCTCAGATTATAGGAAACCCCAAGTCTTGTCACGATTTGGTTGCGTTAGGCCAATGCGTCGTGGCTGGCGCCATAGCGCCGTCAGCGCTTCTTCGGTGTGGGCGCATTCGCCTTTTCGCGCTCGGTTACTTCCTTTGCCCGGAACTTCGCGATGCGTTCAATCAACTTCACAGGGACAGGCTGGGAGAGCGGGAAGCGGATTGTGCCCTTGCTGACTTCGTACGACGCAAGCTCGTCCTTGAACGCTGCGGCGAGCCTCTCGCCGGCGGGGTAGAGCGAATAATGCTGCTTCCACGCAGCGAAATAGAGCACGGCACTATTGTGCAGTTTGTACGCGGGGATCTTGTACGAGATCACTTCCTCGGCCCCCGGCATGACTTTGCGGATGGTGCCCCGCACCAAGCCGAGTATGCCCTGCACGGCCTTGGGTTGCGAGGCAATGTACTCGTCCACAGACTTGAAGTCGGTTCTGGCCATCGTAATTCGAATCTTCCAACTCGGCTTCCGTATCCCATCGGCGGGTCAACGAGCGACAGAGTACTACGGATTATCTCATGGGGATTCTGCAATTCCAGGGCAATAGCTTTGTCGGTTCCGATCATCAGACCTGTCCCGGCAGCCGTAGATTCCTGACTTCCTCTGCTGCCTCCGTGTTTCAAAAGATTTTGATTTATCAGCGTTGTTCCGCGCAAATCAGCGGTAAGAAGTTGGTTTTTCTTTTGGTTGCGGCTTTGCTGCGCTGTGCATTTGCAGTTGCCCCGATATCTTCGTATCAATACACTATCTTGAAATTCCTCGGTCCAGCCCGGAGGCTATTTCTCGATGCCTGCAAAGCAAAAGAAGAAACTCGATCTCTACCAAGTCCACAAAGCCGAATATGTGGCTCCTCGCACACCGGTTCTGGTAAAGATTGGACAGGCAAAATATCTCACGATTGAAGGCCAGGGCGAACCAGGAAGCAAGGAATTCCAGGCCAAGATCGGGGCGCTTTACAACGTCGCCTTCACTATCAAGATGGAGAAGAAAATTGCCGGGCAGGATTACGCCGTTTGCAAGCTGGAAGGACTCTGGTGGATTGCGGACAAGGCAAAGGAATTCATGGAAGTACCAAAGAGCCAATGGCTGTGGAAATTGATGATCCGCGTTCCGGAGTTCATCGGCGCAAAAGAGCTGAAAGACGCCATCACCAAGCTTCGTGAAAAGGGCAAGCCGGCGGAGGTCTCCGAAGTCAAACTTGAGAGCAGCACGGAAGGGCTCTGCGTTCAAGTGCTGCACGTTGGTTCGTATGACGAAGAAGGCGCCACGATTACAAAGATGAAAGAAACTGCGGGCGAAAATCGGTTATCGTTTCATGGCTTACATCATGAGATCTATCTCTCCGACCCCCGGCGAGTGGCTCCCGCTCGCCTGCGTACCATCCTGCGCCATCCTGTGCGCTGATTCCGCATTTTCGATGACTCACCGTGGCAATTCTGCCGCTTCTTCTGTGCGATACTGAAAAGTATGCCACTCGCAGACCCAAAAACCATTAAAGTGAACATCACGACTGGGAGTGGGGTGGACATCGAATGGAAAGATGGGCACCAGACGCACTATACGTTTCAGTGGCTACGGGATGCCTGCCCTTGCGCAACGTGTGACGAGGAACGTAAGAAAAATAACCGGCGGCCGGGAGAGCCTATCCGGCAAGCCGCATCGCTGCTTCCTCTCTACAAAGAGCCTGCGAGACCTAAAGATGTGCAGAGCGTAGGGAAATATGCTGTGTGCTTCCGCTGGAACGACGGCCATGAGACCGGCATTTACACCTGGGATTATCTGCGGGCGAGTTGCCAATGCACCGAATGCAAAGCAAAGCTCGCAGCCAACAGTAGTTAGTCAAGGGGAATTTGTAATTAAAAATTACCCAATTACCAAATTACGCAATCCGAGGGCAAAGCCCTCGGCCTTAGTTAAAGTTGTGGATCTTCTCGATAAACTCAATCCGCGGCAACGCGAAGCGGTAGAAGCCGTGGATGGCCCAGTGTTGATTTTGGCCGGCGCGGGCAGCGGCAAGACCCGTGTAATCACCTTCCGCATTGTTCATCTCATCGAGGACCTGGGCGTGCAGCCGGATTCGATTTTGGCCGTCACCTTTACCAACAAGGCTTCGGCGGAAATGGCCGAGAGGGTCGACCATCTTTTGGGCGGACGCTCGCTCGCCAAGCCAGTTATCTCTACTTTTCATTCGTTCTGTGTGCGTGTCCTGCGCCGGGATATTGAGGCCATGAACGTTGTTTCAGGCGCTGGTTACAAGAAGGATTTTGCTATCTACGACGATGGCGACCAGCAGAACGTCGTCAAAGCGGTAATGCGTCGGCTGGGCATTGACGATAAGCAGCATAAGCCCAGCGCGGTCCTTTCCCGCATCTCCTGGGCCAAGAACCACATGCTCGATCCGCAGGAGCTTTATCTGCAATCCGGCGATCCGCTCAATGAGAAAGTGGCGCATATCTACGAGATCTACCGCCAGGAATTGCGTAAGGCCAATGCGCTCGACTTCGATGATCTGCTATTGGAGACCGTGCGTCTGCTCCAATCTTCATCTGAAGTTCGCGAGCGTTACCAGCGGCGTTATCAATACCTGCTGATTGACGAGTACCAAGATACCAACCGCCCTCAGTACCAGTTGATCAAACTGCTGACTGGCTCGCGGCATAATGTGTGTGTTGTAGGTGATGAGGACCAGTCAATTTACTCCTGGCGCGGGGCCGATATTCGCAACATCCTGGAGTTCGAAGAGGATTTTCCTGAGGCCAAGGTCATCCGTCTGGAGCAAAATTATCGTTCCACGCAGAACATTCTTGAAGCAGCGTCGGCCGTGGTAGCCAACAACGTTCAGCGCAAAGGCAAGACGCTGTGGACAGCCCGTCAGGGTGGGGCCATGATCGGCTATTACGAAGCCCCTGATGGAGAGAACGAATCGCTTTTCACCGCAGACTATCTCTCACGCTATCTGAAAAAAGCCACGCAAGAAGGCCAGGAAGATGTGCGGATCGCGGTGCTCTATCGCACCAACTCGCAGTCCCGCCTGATAGAAGAAGCCATGCGCCGTTACCAGCTCAAATACCAGGTGGTAGGCGGATTTTCCTTTTACGAGCGGGCGGAAATCAAGGACATGCTCAGCTACCTTAAGCTGATCAACAATCCTCAGGATTCCATCGCCCTGCTCCGGGTCATCAACACGCCCGTACGGGGCATCGGCAAAACTACGGTTGAGACTTTGGAACGGCTTTCTCTGGAAACCGGAATCTCCTTGTGGGACGCCATCGGTGAATCCATTGAACGAAAGCTGCTTCCCGCACGAGCCTTGGTCGCGCTCAAGGGTTTTCAAGAGCTGATCGAAGATGCTCGTGCTATGTTGCTGGGAACGTTTGTGGAAAGGCTGGCCCAGGACCTTGTAACTGGCAACACTCGTATGGCACAGGCGTCCTCACCTGGCAAGGAAGAAGATGCTTCTTTCGAGCCAGACGAGTTGGGGGGGAATATCAGCTTTGATTTTGGAGCAGATGAGGAACCCGCAGAGCCGCCACCTGTCCCCATGGAAGGATTTCGCTCACCCGGAGGCCCCGCTTCCCTCCCGGAGATCCTGAAATTCTTGATCGACCGTACTCTCTATATCAAGCAACTGGAGGAAGAGGCCACGCCGGATTCCCTGGCCCGCATTGAGAACCTGCGTGAGCTGGTGAACGCTGCCATGGACTCGCGCGACCGTGGCGAGTCCCTCACAGAATTTCTCGATCACGCTGCTCTGGTCAGTGACGTTGATACCTATGATCCTCGCGGGCAGGTCACGCTCATGACTCTGCACTCCGCCAAAGGCTTGGAATTCAACCTGGTATTTCTGATTGGTCTGGAAGAAGGTCTATTTCCACACTCCCGGACCTTCAATAGTCCAGATCAACTGGAAGAAGAGCGGCGTCTCTGCTACGTAGGCATGACCCGCGCCATGGACCATCTTGTGCTCACGCAAGCGCGTCATCGCCGCCGTTATGGCACGGATATGCCCGAGGCCAGCACGCCTTCTCGTTTTCTGGAAGAGGTCCCAATACAGTTGCTGGAAGAGCTGGGCTCATCTGGCTCCAAAAACGCAATGGCAGGCGATGCGGACTACGACTACACCGACCAGCATTACAGCTACGAAGATGAAGACCAGAGCGCTACATCACGCCATGCTGCTCCCAGGCGCAAAGCAAAGAGCACTTATTCAGGGCCGAAATACAATTCGATAGAGAATATTGCCGAATTTTTTGCCTCGCGGGGCAAGAAGTTCACGCGTCCCCAGATACAAGTACAGGAGTCCCTCGGCAGACGGGCTTTTAAACCGGGCCAGCGCGTTAAACATCCGAAATACGGAGAAGGGATTGTCTACAAGCGCGAAGGCGAAGGAGAAAACGCGAAGATTACGGTACAATTCCCTCGGTTCGGATTGAAAAAGCTCGTGGAGAAATACGCGCAATTGGAGAAGGCGTGACAAGCTTTCCTTCCATCGCTTTCGCTCGTACTCAATCTTGAAGCTCGCGCAGATCTAAGTGATATTTTGAACCGCGCGAATAGGTTTGTAGTGAATTTAAATTGAGGTCATGAATGGCAAATACTAAAGCACTAAGTAAAGAAGAGCGGAAGAAAGCCAAGCGGGCCGCTCGCAAGAAACAGGCTCCCAAGAAACCTCGGGAGTATGCGCGCGGTTCCAAAAAGCGCAAAGTCAAAAAGATGGCTCGCGGCGCGTCCAAGCGGTAAGCCGATAAGATACGCTGGTATGGGCTGCTGCATAACACGGCAGCCCACCCGGTTTTGATGGAGGAGGCCTTTCTGGCCAATCAATATTTCGCCAAGAAGTCCATCGACAAGCTAATTAGCGATTCCGAGCAGCCAGAGCATCGGCTCAAGAAGTCTCTGGGAGTGTGGTCGCTCATTGCCTTGGGAATCGGTGCGGTCATTGGCTCGGGCATTTTTACCGTTATCGGCACCGCCATTGCCGGTCAGAAGTTTGAAGCCAAATCAATCTTAAATGCGCCGGTTCTGGAATACTTGATCCACCATTCGGCTACTTTTGGCCGTCCAGGGGCCGGACCGGCGATTGCCCTTTCTTTCATCTTGGTTGCGATTGCCTGCGCATTTACCGCCTTGTGTTATGCCGAGCTGGCCTCCATGATTCCAATTGCCGGCAGCGCCTATACCTACACCTATGCCACCATGGGTGAGTTGATCGCGTGGATCATCGGTTGGGACCTGATCCTGGAATACGCGGTCAGCAACATGGCTGTCAGTGTGGGCTTTGCCGCTCATTTGGTGGACCTGCTTGACTGGTTTGGAATTCACCCGGGATTGCGATGGGTTTCGCCCGCTTATCTGCCCACGGGGCTGCAAGATTTGGCTGGAAAGGACCTCTACGGGGCAGGCTGGCATTTTGGGTTTAATTTCCCGGCATTTCTGGTGGTCATGGTCCTGACAGTAATTCTGGTGCGCGGCATCCGTGAATCCGCCAGGACCAACAACATTATGGTCTTGATCAAGATCGGGGCCATCCTGGTCTTTGTTTTCGCGGGCGCGCAGTTTATTAATCCTGGTAATTGGCATCCGTTTATGCCCAATCGCTGGGGAGGAGTGCTGACCGGCGGATCGATCATCTTCTTTACCTACATCGGATTCGATTCAGTCTCCACGGCTGCCGAAGAAGCTAAAAACCCCAAAAGAGATTTACCCATTGGGATCATCGCCACACTGATTATTTGTACCTTGCTCTATATCGCAGTGGTTGTGGTCCTTACCGGAATCGCTCGTTGGGACACTCTGGGCGATGCTGCTCCGGTAGTCAATGTATTGCGAAAACTCAACGTCCCCTGGGTCCGGTTAGCGGTCCTGTTCGGCGCCATGATGGGGATGATCTCTTCTCTGCTGGTTTTCCAACTCGGGCAGGCAAGGGTTTGGTTCTCCATGTCGCGCGATGGACTGCTGCCCAGGTTTTTCGGCAACGTTCACAAGCGCTTTCGCACTCCGGATGTAGCTACATGGGTCGCCGGTTTTGCTGTGGGAATTCCGGCAGGTCTTCTGGATATTGGAACGCTGGCCGATCTTTCCAACATAGGAACATTATTCGCCTTTGCCCTGGTCGCCGGTGGCGTACTTATCCTTCGCTATCGCGATCCCAATCGTCGTCGTGTTTTTCGTGCTCCCGGTGGTCCAATCGCCCCGATAATGACCATCCTCACCTGTCTCCTCCTGATGGCTGGACTGCCCATCATGAATTGGTTGCGCTTCTTTGGCTGGCTCGCGATTGGTCTCGTCATTTACTTCCTCTATAGCCGCCATCATAGCGAGTTTGCAGGGAATGGCCGGGCGGCGGACAATCGAGGATGAATTCCAAGGCATTCATCCAAGCTCTGCCAAAGGCGGAGCTTCATCTGCATCTCGAAGGCTGTGTTGAACCAGGCACGCTGGCCGAATTGAGTCGCCGCCATAAAACTCCGTTGCCGACCGAAAACAACCGTTATGACACACGCGGCAGTGGCGATGTGCTCAGCGAAGCAGATGTGCACCGCCTCTATTCTTACAAGGACTTTAATGGCTTCCTGCTGGCCTTTAAGGCCGTAACCGAGCGGCTTCGGACACCGGAAGATTACGAGCTTATTACCTACCAGCTCATGAGGAACTTGCGTCGCCAGAATGTTTTGCATGCGGAGGTGTACGTGAGTGTCGGGGTCGTCCACTGGCGCGGCCAGGAATTCGGCCCCATCTTCGAAGGGCTGGAACGCGGGCGAGAGCGAGGTGAGCGTGACTTTGGCGTCTCGCTGCTTTGGATTTTTGACGCTGTTCGCCATTTCGGCGTGGAAGCTGCGGAAAAGGTATTTGCGCTGGCAGCCACATTGCGGGAGCGCAACGTGGCCGGCATCGGCCTCGGCGGAGACGAGCTACGTGGGCCTGCAGAGATGTTCAAAGCCCTCTATGAAAAAGCCGCTGATCAGGGACTGCATTTGACCGTTCACGCCGGCGAAACAGCAGGCCCGGAATCGGTATGGGGTGCACTGAATATTGGGGCTGAACGGATCGGACACGGATTGAGCATTCCCAGTGATCCTGAGCTGGTGGAAGTCCTGGCGCAGAAACAGCTCCCGATCGAAGTTTGCATATCCAGCAATTTACGTACGGGTGTCTGCGCGCATCTAAGGGAGCATCCGGTGAAAGCATTGTTTGAAGACGGCCTGATGCTGACTTTAAATACCGACGATCCGGAAATGTTTCAGACCTCCTTGTGTGAAGAGTACGAGTTGGCCCGGCAGGACTTTGGGTTCTCTGAAGATCATCTGCGCGAGTTGGCGCGTAATTCGTTTGAGGCGTCATTTCTGCCTTCGGAAAAGAAGCTCCAGTTCCTGCAAAGGGTTGATTCTCAGGGTGTTAATCAAGCTGTTAATAAATCGGTATGAGCCGCCATATTGGCATTGTTGGGTGCAGTTCGGAGGGCGCAGCGCTTTGCTACCGGACGGTTTGCCTGGAAGCAGAGCCATGGATGGGCAAACATGCTCACCCTGAAGTCAGCCTCCACACAATTCCCCTTGCCGAATACATGACCCATCTCTCGCCGGATGAGAATTGGAACCAGGTTGCAGAATTAATGCTGCGTTCCGCCGAAACGCTGAAGCGTGCTGGAGCGGACTTCCTGATCTGCCCCGATAACACGATTCATCAAGCCATGCCCTCGGTGGTTCCACGTTCCCCTTTGCCCTGGTTGCACATTGCTGAAGAAGTAGGCAGAGAGGCACAGCGGCAGGGGTTTCGAAAGCTGGGTCTTACCGGCACCAGGTTTCTGGTAAGCGGCCCTGTGTACTCGGAAAAACTTGAGCAGATGCAGATTGGCTACATGAGGCCAACTGCCGATCAGCAAGAACGCGTCAATGAAATCATTTTCGACGAGTTGGTTCGAGGTCAACAGAAGCTGGATTCACTCTTCTATTTTCAGCAGGTGATTGAAAAACTCAAGAGTCTTGGCTGCGATGCCGTAGTGTTGGGCTGCACTGAGCTGCCCCTGCTGGTGGGTAATACTGAAACTCCTTTGCCGACTCTGGACTCCACCCGCATTCTAGCGAGGGCCGCATTAAGATACGCGCTGCAAGTAAACCCCTTGCGGTCGTCTTACAGTTAGGGTCGCTTCGTCTGCCGCCATAGGCCGAACGACATTCCCTGCGGATCGTGCATGACTGCCATTTCATCCCCCTCGGGCAGCAGCGTGGGCGGAATCAGCAGTTTTGCTCAATCCCCGACTTCCTCTGCTTCCTCCGCTGCCTCCGTGTTTCAAAGATTTTGGTTTATCAGCGTTAATCAGTTTGATCAGCGTCATCAGTGGTAAGGGTTTCGTGTATTGAGGGTCTTAGTCCCCTGCCGGAGCTATTTGAACCAGGCCTGCGCGGGTCAGACAATTGCACGATGGCTCATGTTTCACCAAGTGCGACTCACCTTTTTGTGGTGCTCGCCACTCGTCGAGATAGGATGTCAGGTGAACGCATTGAATGGTGCATTTTGAGGCGCATGCCTTGTCCGTTAGAAATTCCCTGCGGATATCTTGAACTGTATATTCGGCCAAAGGAATGCCGGGATATCCAAGTTGTTGTGAGCAATAATGGACCAGACCATGCTCACAGATATAAAGAAAGCGCGCGCCGGCGCGGCAACGCCATTCCAGTTTCTCGCCTGCTGCAAGTTTGTCCTGGAAACGATAGAGGAAGGTGAGGAAACCCTTGTTGATTTGCTTAATCTTGCGATAGGCCGCAAGGGTTTTGTCATCCAGGGGTTTTAGCTCTCCCCGGCCGTCATGGATAATTCCAACACTCGAACTAAAGCCCAATCCGCGGGCGCGTTCGGTAATAGTGACTGCATCTGAGGGATTTTTAAACCCTGCGCCGACTACCGAGTTGATATTGACCTTGAATTCCGCATATTGGCTCAGCCATTCAAGTTTCTTGTCCAATACTTTCAGAGACTTCTTTGAGACCTCGTCGCGTTCCACATTGTCGATGGAGATCTGCAGGTAATCCAGTCCCGCTCGATTCAGCGCCTCAATACGCTCTTTCGTAAGCAGAAGCCCGTTGGTGATGAGTCCGGCCAGCATTCCCCGAAAACGCAGACGGCGTATGATGTCGTCTACCTGGGGATGGGTAAGCGGCTCTCCTCCGCTGATGAACACCAGCCCGGTCTTTAACTCAGCCAGTCGGTCGATCCGGCGATACATCTCTTCCAATGGCACCGGCTCAGAGACGTTGTCGTATTCATTACAGTAGCCGCAATCCAGGTTGCAATAACGCGTGGGAATGATCTGCACATGGATAGGTCGATACTTGAAGATCAGCGCTTTGGCCACCATGCCCAACTCGCGGAAGGTGCGATGCAGGGCCCTGCTCTGCCGCCGGAATCTGGTGTTAACTGAAGACATAGCCACGCTTGTTCTAGCTATTTATTAAATCATATATGGCTCTGCCCGCGACGCACGTGCCATTAAGTGGATCGATTTCCGGCCTGAACGGACCGTTGCTGAGTCTCAACCAGCAAGCTTAACCCCACCCAACGCCGAGACAATCACCCTGTACACTAGGTAGACGCTGGCAACCGTGCCTATAGACATACCCATGGTCAATTTGCGGTTCGCTGAATTGACCTTGAACCCAATTCCTAGCAGGATGATGGTCCAGATCGCAATTAGATCAAGGGAAGATGCCATTCCATAGAGAAACTTAGAACTGCTGCTTGGATCCATGAAATATCCCGGGTTGGTGGCGATCATGTTCCTGAGATTAACGCCTTCAAGATGAGTGCTCAGCAGAAGAGTAATGATACCGAGCGCCTCGGCGATAATACTTGGAAGCCAACTATAAAAAACAATGGCCAAAGAGTGGTTTAAAGGGACCTCTGCTTCCAGGATGAAATTAAAAGTTCCCATCAGAATTGCACCAATCACCAGCCCAGTGATCAAGAAAATCAGTGGGTAGATATACGAACCCACACGGATGATCTTGACGACGATAGCGATTCGCCGCTCTTGCTGTTCTCGTTGTTCTTTCGAAAGGTTTTCTGATGCTTGCGACTGGGCCATCTGGTGGCGGACCACCTGCTCAAGATTCACCTTTTGCTTTACAACAAAACTTGCGCCCAGGATGCAAATAGAAACCAGCAGCCACGGTACCCACCAGCTTGGGTTTCGCCGAATATCTTCAAAAGTCTTCCGGGGCGCAAAAAAAATATTCAGGATACGTTGAGGCTCAGATATTCCTGTGCTGGCATTTTCACCAGGAATCGAGGGAATGACGGTGCTCATAAGAAAATCCTCAGGCAAGAAATAATCGGGAGGCAAAAAAGAATTGTAGCTGCGCAGGCCGCACGTCAGTCAGGTTTTAGCGAAATGCTGCCATCCGGAGGGCTTCAGCGTTCTTAGACGGCCAGTGGCATCGACATATCTTACGGTTGGGCCTCTTGCCGTGGTCGATTGGATTTCGCCGATCGCCACGACTGGCACGCCAGAGATTTGCAGCGGCGGTTTGACTTTCTCAGGAGCGGTAAACAGCAGTTCATAATCTTCTCCTCCATGCAGGGCCAATGCGAGGTCGGCTCCTCTTGCCATTGGAATTGCTCCTAAGTTGATCAATGCGGAAACCTTGCTTTCCCGGCAGATGTGGGCAAGATCGACCGAAAGACCGTCGCTGAGGTCGATCATTGCATGGGCGAGCTTATTTTTGCGCAGCCAGCGGGCGGCCTCGATTCGCGGCTCAGGGTAAAAATGGCGCAAGCTTTTCTTTGCTGCAACCTTTTTCCCTGCATAGAGGCGTTGTAAAACTGCCGCAGAACCACCTAGTTTGCCTGTAACATAAATCCGGTCCCCCGGACGGGCCCCGCAGCGCAGCACTGCCTCTCCTGCAGGAACCGTGCCTAGTACCATGATGTCCGCAGTGATTTTTCTTGCCCCGGATGTATCACCCCCGGAAAGGCCAATCTTGAATTGACCGGCCAGGTGGAGGAGCCCCTGGAAGAAATCATCCACCCATCTTTGCGATAGTTCGGGCGGAAGTCCTAGAGAGAGGAAGCACGCCAGGGGTTCTCCACCCATTGCGGCGATGTCACTAAGTCCCCGGGCCAAACAACGGTGCCCAACACTGCGCGCCGGATGCCATTCCCTGCGAAAATGGACGTCCTCAATACACAAATCTGTGGTTACCAGCAGATGGGAACCAGCAGGGGCTTGCAGCACAGCGCAGTCATCGCCGATACCGCGCACCACGGCCCGATTCCCGGTCTTGCCGGCGGTCCGCTGAAGGCGCTCGATCAATTGCCTCTCTGGTATAACCAAGCAGGCCTAACTATATCGAAAAAAGCGATTTAGGTTCACCTGAGGGCTCCCTACTCAGGGCAGGCCAGCTCTAAAAAGGACCAAAATATACTTGGCGAATCAACTCGCCAAGGGGCGATAATGGGGGGATGCGGAAAGTCCGAATTTTCGTTGTCGAATTGGTGTTCGTCGCCTTGTTTGTGGGTTGGATCGTGTTTAAGTACCCCGAATCCATAGACACGGTTATTCCGTGGGTTTTGTTAATCATCTTGTGGCATATCACATGGGAAGTTTGTCGCGATTCGGAAATTATCAAAACCAAGGCAGGTGTGGCCAAGCGCAAATGGGGGCATATGTGGTGGACATGGACTATTGTGTTTGTTGTCGGTGGTGTGCTTTCAACTGGGTATTGGTATCTGATTAAAGCTGGGCTTGGCGCGTTGGAGCATAAGTACGGCAAGGGGCATACTCAAGAAATACCCAAGCCAGAACAGGCGCATACAGATCAACTCAAGACACCTGAACCAAACCACAATGTTAATACTTCATTGTCAACAGAGAATCCCGCCCAAGTCGCAACAACTTCTCCAAATCCAGCAGCGATTCCACATCGAAGTCCACCACCTAAGCACACACCGGAACAACTACTGGAATCACGGCCTCCTGCCGATGAAGTGTCCCGCCGTCGCCAATTACTGGAACGTCTTAGAGGCGAATACATCCTGAGCCATGACAATATCAGTGCGGCAATGATGGCCGGAACAGAGGAACTGCCAGCCGATTGGGTAAATAAGAGATTGCAGGAACTTGGCGAACAATGGAAAGTGTCAGAGAGGCAGCAACCCCCGTTAACGGTGCCCACAACAGACCGAGTTCTCACACGCGCCCAACAGGAAACCATTGCAGGGATGATGGAGAAGTATGCTGGCGAAAAGATCATGGTTATGGGGCCTATAGAACCGCGCGAAGCAGACATGTTTTGCCGCTATCTCGCAACAGCGTTCAAAAAAGCGAAGATGGATGTTGAATTAGTAACATCCAACGCTTTCAGAAACGGCGTGACGATTCGGTATGCTGAGGACAAGAGAGCAATGGCAGATGTGATTTCCGAAGCTTTTTATGTGGCCAAAGTACCCGGCCCAATATCTCAGATACCCGGTTCCACCATGGGTGGATATCATGTTCAAATAATAGTTGGGCCGCCTAACGAATAAACTAAGCCAGATGTTCCGCTCGGAAAGTTGTTCAAGGATTTATGACCGAAGAGAAAAAACCGCTCACAGAATGGGAACGCTTTGACAGGGTGATGGACGGTCTAATGGCCGTGCCATACAAAGAATTGCAAAAGGAATTGGAGAAAGACCGCAAGCGGAAAGCAGCAAAGAAAAAGCGGTCTAAGAAGACTGCCGTTTCCCGCGAGGCAAGCGATTCTTAAAACGCTGCGTCCTGCTTTTCTTTCTCCAGTTTGCCGGTGAGTTCTTTGTAAGTCAGACGCTTTCCGGCAACTTGAGACATAACGAGTTGGAAGCGGTCTGAATCGTTTACGGGAATCATGCGAGTCCCGCGATTATTGAAACGGAAAGATTGCTCATCAAGGTAACGGAACAAATGAAACGGCTCAACGCTCACATACGTTCCACCGAGAGTCCGCTTAGTAAGACTCCAGAAATTCTCCGTTCCGTTGGTGTGGACAAGTCCTCGTACATATTCAACCGCGTGGTCTACCACTTCATGCGCGAAGTCTTTTTCCAGTCCGTCATAAGAAAGCAGAGCATCGGAATAGAGAGCAGCGCCAGCCGCGACATGCGCCGTGACTTCAGTTTGCAAGGTTTTCTTTTTGCGATCTGGCACAACCATCGTGATTACCTTGCTGTGACTCCCTTTGCTTTTGTCGCCGCGTTCGAGGATTCCCATAACTGCGGTCTTGTCTGTCGGGCCTGTTCCGGTTATGCGCCGTGCTCTTACGCTCTTGTGCATGTTCCGGGCCTTACCGCCGATGAATGTCTCATCTACCTCAACGCCGTTTCCGTTGGTTCCCATTTTATTCATGAAGGAATTAGTGTTCATGGCTTTGCGGATTCTGTGCATCATGAACCAAGCGGTTTTTTGCGTGACCTTAAGAGCGCGATGAATCTCGTAAGAACTGATTCCATTCTTGTCATTGGTAAGCATCCACGTTGCCGTAAGCCACTTGTCAAGACCCAGCGGCGAATCCTCATAGATGCTGCCAACCTTGACCGAAAACTGCCGATGGCTATGACGGCTCTTGCACTGCCATTTCCTTTGAGTGGGCAGGAACGTTACATCAGTGCGACCGCAAGTAGGGCAGGGAATGATGCCATCTGGCCAGCGTTTCTTTGCCAGATACTTCAGGCATACATCAGGATCGCTAAACAGAATGAACGCTTCTTGCAGCGTCTTCGGCTCTTTGATTTCGTTGTCCATGAGTCAAAGAATACGCCCAAACGAGTTGATTTGTCAAGTATATTCTTGCCCTAAAAAGATTCCCCGCCTTCCGATCACCGGATCACCCGATCACCAGATCTCCCGATTCTTTACAAATCCAAAGGACATGGCCCAATTGCCCAATTTTAGGGTCAATGCCTGCAAACCTTCGTTATCAGGTCGCATCTATCGAATATTGACAGATCAGAAGCACCTTGGTAGCTTTTACCCACGCCATTTCCCAAAAATCTCTGGCCCGTCTTTTAAGCCCCTTGCGTCGGCGGCCAGAATTGAAGCAGCACTGATCCACTGAGGCGTAGCGGGACCATCTACGGGACGAGCTTAAAAGAGCCTAAGACATTACATGCTGTAAGAAATTTCTTTTGGTGGAGTATTCATTTGCGGAAGCGTTTCTACATCATGTTGGTGGCACGGAATGCCGAAGGGGAGCTCCTGAAAATCCCTATTCCGCTGCATTATGTTTATGTATTCATTGCTGGTGCGCTGATTGGCATGTTCACCATCACCGGTATGGCCGGTTCTTACACTCGCATGCTCCTGAAGACCCAGCAGTTCAATCAGCTTCGCGAGGAAAAGAACGCCCTCAAATCGCGCTATACCCAGCTTGAGCAGATTGCCCAGGAGAACCAGTTGCAGGCGCAATCGCTAAGCTCACTGGCTGGCGAAGTTTCTGCACTCTACGGTCTTAAGCCCGATCCGGTTTTTCAGCAAGACGATCCCGCTTCCTCCACTCTGCAACAGTTTGTCGCCCTGAAGACCACAGCTATGAACGGTGCTGCCTCCATTGGCATCGGCATGAGCGATACAAATGATGTCAGTAGCACCCGCGACTGGCTCCGCATGGCTGCAGCGCCAACTCTGTGGCCGGTCGAAGGTCGCATTACCGGCGGCTTTGGTGAGCGTACCGATCCCTTCAATGGTGAAGGAGCTTTTCATCGCGGCGTAGACATCTCCTCCGAATATGGGACCCGCGTGATTGCTCCCGCTGGCGGAACCGTTCGCGTGGCCGATTTTATGAACGGCTATGGCCGGGCCGTGGTGATCGAACACGGTAATGGAATTACCACGTTGTATGGGCATCTCTCCGGTTTTGCGGTTACTCCCGGACAGATCATTCAACGGGGGGACACAGTTGGTTATGTCGGATTAAGCGGGCGCAGCACCGGTCCTCATCTGCACTACGAAGTGCGCATCTACAACACGCCCGTAAATCCCAACAAATATATGCGGTTTACACTGAGTCAGCAGATAGCTTCAGGCGCAATGTAACTAGCGCTGTTCCACAGTTGCTATCTCAAGCATGGTGAAAGAACGGCCGTTCTAGCGCTTCGGGGTTGGAGCCGGTTTTTCACTCTGGATTTCGGTTTGCCATGCCGGTATTCCTTTTATAAGAAATCGCGGTGGGACCGAGACTGTAAAGGTGGTGCGGTTTCCCTGCTGCTCTACCTGAATGCCCTCAAAAACAGCATTTACATCTTTATCGGGTCCCGCGACTTCCAGGGATTGCGCAATGCTGCGGGACAATACCAGGAAGGTATTGACGGATTCAGCGAGATGTTTCGCGGCGTCTTCATTCTCAGAAAAAACATCCGCCTTCAACGGCAGTGGTCCGCTGAATCTCAGTTGCAATGAAACCACGCTGATTGTGTTTTGCAAAAAATCAAAGCTCAGGCCGCCCGGCGCCTGCGCTGCTCCAGGTTGTGAAGGTGCTCGATAGATGAGCCAGGCTGGGCTGTTGAAAGGAACATAGCGGTAATACTGCTCAATCAGGAAAGGGCCTTGGACGGCAAGCGCGGAATTGCGGGATTTATCGATAATGCTGTGCATTGGCTCGGGCGATAACATATTGGTCACCGCCACCGCATCATTGTTTAACATGGAAATGCGGACTGTGTTCCCATCATGAATGAAGGAAAAGATCTTTTTGTCAGCGTAAATCTCCGTGCTAGTGGAGATCTTCTGCAGGTAGTTCATCACCCGGTCCCAGTCAAAGCGGCCCACAAAAACGGCTGAAGATTGCGAGTCCGGGTCGCTGAAGGGATGCCGCTGCGAGACCGCACCTTCCTGCAGATCGCGCTCCAACTCAAACCCCGTCTGGCGAAAGAATTCTTGGTATTCCGGACCGAAGTGCGACGACCATGGCTTGCTCGTCCCAGAAGAATGTATGAAAAAATGTATGGGCGACAGATTCGCGTAGACCAAGATTTCGCCCTCCGGCAGCAAGCGCACCGAAAGCGGTGGTGGCATGAATCTGTGCTGGATGATTACAAAAGCTGCGATGACGGTCATCCCGAATAATAGTCCTGCAACCAGCAGTTTGCGGCGAAAGCTCATGGGTAAGGATTTAGTATAGATCAGGACATTTTTTGTTCGCTTTCTTAAGGCAAACACCTCTGCATTGCCTTCGATTGAGGCGGAACAAAGCGCTCCCTGGATACCCGGCAAGCTGTTTATACAGGGAGAATCTACCCCCAAATGTTGCTACGGCGCGATGGCTCAAGTACGCTGCCAGTGCGCCCCAATGGGGTGGACGCCAGAGTGTGTTGAACTCTAAGCCGTTTTTTCGGGCGTTATACCGCAGTTCGGGGGACAAAAGGACCGCGGAGAGGCAAACCCCGAGCGAGCCAGTAAGAATGCGGGTTGTAGCCCTGTTACGCTTTGAGAGGGTATTTCCACCCCCCCTTTTGGATACTCCAAGGATACGCTATGGCTACAGGAACCCCCAGCGAAAAACGCTCTGGCTACCTGGCTGTTCTATAGCATCCGCGGATAAATGAGCTTGCTGTTAAGTGCGTCGACTCTGTACTTTTCTTTTTCGAGACGCATTAAACCGGCGAAACATGCTATAATGTCCAAGAGTTATTGCTACCCGGCATCTTCCTTCTAAACGATTAACAGTGTTGCTGTTGCACGTGAATTGCCGCTGTGTTAATTTATATCCTTGCCCTGTTTGTCGGGTAAAAGATATTTTGCTGGCGTAGCTCAGTTGGTAGAGCATCTGATTTGTAATCAGAGGGTCGGGGGTTCAAGTCCCTTCGCCAGCTCCAGTTGATTGCCGGGACCTGAGGCGCGTAGCTGGCGTGTTTTAGGTTAGGCGGGCACTGCGCACGAAAGGTTTTTCCACCGGAACGCAATCCACGAAACTCTCCGTAGTAGTTGGCGTCTGTGCGGAAGTATGTTTTGCGTATCTCCTGTTGCTTTTGTCGGTATCAATCTGGCAGAGGCGTCCCGTTGTGCCAGCGAAAAGGCCCGCGAGTAAATCGGCGTAGATGCAGGCCAGAATTATGCACAGGTGGCCGAGTGGTTAATGGCAGCAGACTGTAAATCTGCCGCTCCTTGGAGCTACGGAGGTTCGAATCCTCCCCTGTGCACCAGGATTTTCATGAAGAAGTTGTGGGTGGCATTGGGGTTGTATGCGGCACTCGGCCTGCTGATCTGGACAACAATGAGTGATTCTCCAGTCCCAATTGCGGGAGGATCGATCAGCATCCGCGCTGTGCCTTTAGCTATTGTGGCATTTTTTGCCGTAAAGACGGTGCTGCGCTGGAAAGCTGAGCAGATCCAGGCGGAGGACGAGGAAAGTTGAGGCGACCGGGGAGAGTCCGCTGCCGAAATCTCAATACTGGGCTTTGGAGTGGTGGTAAGGATCTGAGAAGTTTGAAGAGTTTCAGAGCTGATGTAGCTCAGTTGGTAGAGCACTCCCTTGGTAAGGGAGAGGTCACCGGTTCAATCCCGGTCATCAGCTCCAGAGTTTGGTTGATTTGGTAAAAAGTTGATTTCGTAAATAGATAAATTGAGTAATGAGTTGAGAGGTTTTCAAAGCAAATTATCCAATTACAAAATTACTCATTTACCAAATCAGGAATTGGCAGGAGTAACTCAGTGGTAGAGTCACAGCCTTCCAAGTTGAGGCGATAAGCAGGCGTGAGCGGAGCGGGAGCCTGCTGCCGAAATCCTGAGCGATAGCGAAGGACCTGCAGGAGGCACAAGATTGAAGGGCGGGAGTAACTCAGTGGTAGAGTCACAGCCTTCCAAGCTGTTGGTCGCGGGTTCGATTCCCGTCTCCCGCTCCAGTATTCGGCAAGAGAAGGAAGTTCGTGGAAGCGAGATTTAGGGATTCGGTAAAAGAATGGCATTTCAACAAGCCCAGATACAGGTTCAAAAGGCCGAAGAATTTCAACAGTTGAGATCGGTCGTCGAGAGAGTTTTTGCTTCAGGTACCCTGGAGAAGTTTTATAGGAAGCTCCAAGGCGAGCATGTTCGGGTGCGCGAGTTTGAGAGAGTTTTGGAACGAAGAATTTTTGAAGAATTGGATCCGGTCTTGGCGCGGTCCGGTAAGACAGCCAAGCAGCTTTACAGCGAACTGGCGGTATCAGACCAGTCCCTGGTCCGTGAGTTTTACCTGGAGCGGATCGAGCAGGTAGATCCGAAACTCCGGGAAAAGTTCCAAAAGATTTATCGGTATTACTGAGTACGCTGGAGTCCGATACTCCAGGAAGCGTTGAGGAGAAGCAATGGCAAAGGAAAAATTTGATCGCACCAAGCCGCACGTGAACGTAGGGACGATTGGTCACATTGACCACGGGAAGACCACGTTGACGGCGGCCATCACCAAGGTATTGTCCAAGCACAATCCCAAGATCAAGTTCCGCTCGTTCGATTCGATTGATAATGCTCCGGAAGAGCGGGAGCGCGGCATCACCATTGCCACGGCCCATGTGGAGTATGAGACCGGCAACCGGCACTATGCCCACGTGGATTGCCCTGGTCACGCCGACTACATCAAGAACATGATTACCGGAGCGGCGCAGATGGATGGCGCCATCCTGGTGGTGGCAGCCACCGATGGTCCTATGCCGCAGACCCGTGAGCACGTGCTGTTGGCCCGCCAGGTAGGTGTGCCCTGCATCGTGGTAGCGCTGAACAAGTGCGATGCGGTGGATGATCCGGAGTTGCTGGATCTGGTGGAGTTGGAAGTGCGGGAGCTGCTGAAGAGCTACAAGTTCCCCGGGGATGATGTTCCGGTGGTACGGCTGAGCGCCCTGGGAGCATTGAACGGGGAAGCCCAGTGGGAAGGCAAGATAGATGAGCTGATGGCGGCGGTGGACAAGTACGTGCCGTTGCCGGCGCGCGACGTCGACAAGCCATTTCTGATGCCGATCGAAGATATCTTCTCGATCTCAGGACGTGGCACGGTGGTGACTGGACGAATCGAGCGTGGCAAGGTGAAGGTAGGCGAGGAAGTGGAGATTGTCGGCTTCCGCGAGACCCGCAAGACGGTGGTCACGGGCGTGGAGATGTTCAAGAAGCAGTTGGATGAAGGCATGGCGGGGGACAATGCCGGATTACTGCTGCGCGGCATCGGCAAAGACGATGTAGAGCGCGGGATGGTGCTGGCCAAGGGCGGCTCGATCACGCCGCATACCAAGTTCAAGGCTGAAATCTACGTGCTGACCAAGGAAGAGGGTGGAAGACATACGCCATTCTTCAAGGGTTACCGGCCACAGTTCTACTTCCGCACGACCGATGTGACGGGAGTGGCGGAGCTGCCGCAGGGCACGGAGATGGTGATGCCGGGCGACAACGTGGCGCTGACCATTGAGCTGATTACGCCGGTGGCCATGGAAAAGGGCTTGCGCTTTGCCATCCGCGAAGGTGGACGTACGGTGGGCGCAGGGACCATTTCGGAGATTATTCAGTAAATGTGATTGCCAAAATTGCCACAAGTGCCAGAATTGCCAAATTAAGCAATTTAGAACTTAGGCGATTCGAAGACAGAGCAATCTGATTTGAAATTTTGGCAATTACAAATTCTGGCAATTTGGCAATTCAAAAGGCTGGTTTTTATGCGTGAAATCGTGACATTACAGTGCGGGGAATGCAAAGAGCGTAATTACTCAACCATGAAGAACAAGAAGACCACAACCGGTCGCTTGGAGTTTAGTAAATTTTGCAAGCGGTGCCGCAAGCACACGCCGCACAAAGAAGTGAAATAGATTGAGTAAATGTAATTTGGTGATTGAGCAGAACGTAACGAGAAATCAAATTACCCAATTACCAATTTTGACAATTACTCAATCCATCGGAGGGGCGTAAGCTCAACGGTTAAACTGCCGGTCTCCAAAACCGGACTTGGGGGTTCGAATCCCTCCGCCCCTGCCAGGTATCAAGGTAAGACTCGCTGGCTATTTGGAGCTCGGCGACATGAAAGGAAGTCATGGCAAAAGCAGCAACAGTTGCGCGCGACGAGCAAAGCCTCGGCGGAAGGCTGAAGCAGTTTCCGGCGCGCACCAAAGGTTTCTTCTCTGACGTTCGCAATGAAATGCGGAAGGTCACCTTTCCCAACAGGAAAGAAGTTCAGGCGACTACCACCGTCGTAATTATTACGGTTTTTCTTTTCGCCTTCTATTTCTGGATTATTGACCTGGGGATCGGCAACGCAGTGCAGTGGGTGTTAAACCGTGGCGCGAGGTAAAACACCGGAAAGTTCACAACACGAAGTTATGGATGAGCAGATCACAAACGGGCCTGCTGAGAACCTCAATCCGAATATGCGGTGGTACATTATCCACACCTATTCCGGGTTTGAGAAAAAAGTAAAAGAATCCCTGGAGTCTCGTATCCAAGCTTTTGGACTTCAGGAGAAAATTGGCAAGGTCTTGATTCCCACCGAGCCAGTAACCGAGATCCGCGGAGGAAAAAAGTACACCGTGGAGCGGATGTTTTATCCCGGTTATGTCCTGGTGCAGATGGACATGGACGATCATGTGTGGCACGTAGTCAAGTCCACGCCACGGGTCACCGGTTTTGTGGGCACAGGTCAGCAGCCGACGCCACTTTCGGAGGATGAAGTCAACCAGATCGTCTTTCGCGTGAGCACCGGTAAAGACAAGCCCAAGATCAAGGTCAAGTTCGAGAAGAGTGAAACGGTCAAGATTATCGATGGGCCCTTTGCCACCTTTACCGGCACGGTAGATGAAGTCAATGAAGACCGCGAGACCTTGAAAGTTATGGTAACGATTTTTGGTCGTGCCACTCCGGTCGAGCTGGAATTTGGCCAGGTGGAAAAAGTCGCATAATTACGATCCATGTGGAAGCGCAGCTACCCTCGGCTGTGCAGAACAAATGAGAGGTCTAGGAACACAATACTATGGCACCGAAAAAAATTCAGGCACAAGTGAAACTCCAGATTGAAGCGAGCAAGGCTACGCCTGCGCCTCCGGTTGGTCCGGCTTTAGGTCAGGCGCAGATCAACATCATGGAGTTCTGCAAGCAGTTCAATGCGCGCACTGCCAACAAAGAGATGGCGGGGCTGATCATTCCAGTGGTTATAACTGTGTACAATGATCGCTCCTTCACCTTCATCACCAAAACACCCCCGGCTTCAATCCTGCTGAAGCGCGCGGCCGGCATCGCCAAGGGATCTGGGGCGCCGAATAAGGACAAGGTTGGCAAGGTGACTGAAAAGCAGGTTTTGGACATCGCGAAGCAGAAAATGCCCGACCTGAATGCTGCCTCGATTGATGCGGCTATTAAAAGCGTGAAGGGTACCGCCCGTAGTATGGGCATTGAAATCGTAGCTTAGCTTTGAAGTAAGTCATCGCATGTACCACGGCCCGGCTGAAATCACCGAAGCGGTGGAAGATAAGGAAAACAGATGAGTCGCAAACCAGGGAAAAATATCACAAAGGCGCGAGCTGCCATTGAAAAGCGGTCGTATCAGTTGAATGAAGCCGTGCCCCTTCTTCAGAAAGTTAAGTATGCAAAATTTGATGAAACCGTAGAAGTTACTCTCCGTCTTGGAGTAGATCCCAAGCATGCTGACCAGATGGTGCGTGGGACTGTGGTCCTTCCTCATGGTTTGGGAAAATCCAAAAAAGTCCTGGTGATCGCCAGCGGGGAAAAAGTCAGGGAAGCCGAAGGCGCTGGGGCCGACATCGTGGGTGGCGAAGACATGGTGGAGAAGATCCAAAAAGAAAACTGGACCGATTTTGATGCTGTGATTGCTACCCCCGACATGATGAAGTCTGTGGGCAAGCTGGGCAAGGTGCTTGGTCCTCGAGGTCTGATGCCCAATCCCAAGACCGGCACGGTTACTTTTGATATCGCCAATGCGATCAAAGAGATCAAGGCTGGCAAAGTTGAGTTCCGGACCGATAAGACGGCATTGGTGCATGTTCCGGTCGGAAAGATTTCATTTACGCCCGACAAACTGGTAGACAACGCTTCAGCAGTAATCTCCAGCGTGGTCAGGGCCAAGCCGGCTGCCGCCAAGGGCAAGTACATTAAAGGAGCCTATATCTCCTCTTCAATGGGCCCCGGCATTGCGGTAGATACTGCGGCAGTGGAAGCTGCTGCCAAAGCGTAACCAGCAAAGACGTGGAGCACAGCCGCCCTCGGCTGTGGATTTCGCCGACAAAGATTTTGTAAAGGATTGAATAATGGCTGTCACCAAAGCAAAAAAAGCCGAACAGATCGATAAGTTGAATGCTGACCTGCAAAAGGCCAGCAGTATGATTGTGGGAACATTCTCCAAGCTCACCGTGGCCAAGGATTTTGAGCTGCGCAAGACCGTACGCTCTGCCGGGGGCCGGTACAAGGTCATCAAGAACACCCTGGCGCGTCGCGCCTCGGAGGGCACAGCGGTCGCCGAAGCTTTGAAAGACCTTAAAGGTGTGAGTTCCATCGCCTATACCGAAGGCGATCCAGTGGCATTGGCCAAGGCCCTCAGCAAATATGTAGACGACAATCCGGAGTTTTCTTTCAAGACCGGAATACTGGAAGGTCGCTTGATCTCTCTAAAGGAGATCAAGGCGCTGGCTACCATGCCTTCCAAGGAAGAGATTTATTCTAAACTGCTGTTCCTTATCAATGCTCCGGCGCAACGTCTGGTCACGGTGATGAATGCCGTGGGCCGCGACATTGCCGTGGTGCTCAATCAGGGCGTGGAGAAGAGCAAGTTTAAGGGAGCTGGCGAAACCGCCGCGACGGCTGACAGGGCGGAACCCACGTCGGTAAATCCTCAGATCACCGACTAGCTGGCTAGTCTGTTTTTCCTGAAAGGCCAAGTGCAGCCCTTCAGGGGTAAGGTTCTCGCTGTCAAACACTCACGTGGCGCGGTCTGGGCGCATTGGAACACGATGAGGTGCAGGCAGCGAATCAGCACAAAAACTGAGTTAAAGAGTGGAGATACAAAATGGCAGATCTACAGCAACTGGAAGAACAAATTGTAGGGCTTAGCCTGCTGGATGCGGCTCAGCTCGTGAAAAAGCTCGAAGAGCGTCTCGGCGTTTCCGCCGCGGCCGCCGCCCCGGTGGTGGTGTCTGGCGGTGGTGGTGCGGCAGCGGCTCCGGCGGAAGAGAAAACTGAGTTCACCGTAATCCTGACCGGCGCAGGGGCGAACAAAATTAACGTGATCAAGGCGGTCCGTGAGGTAACCAGCCTGGGTCTGAAGGAAGCTAAAGACCTAGTAGACGGAGCTCCTAAGCCGATCAAGGAGAATGTCTCCAAGGACGAGGCGGAAGCTATTAAGAAGAAGTTCACTGAGGCTGGCGCTACTGTTGAAGTTAAATAAGCCTGTGTGGCAGGTGCCCTCAAATAGCGCTCAGAAAGGCGATTTGCCTTAAAAACAGTGCAAGGGTATCAGCCAGTGAACTTGAATCTTGTAGGGGACTTCTGTTATCAAATAGATAGCGGGGGTCCCTCCCTCAAAGGGATTTGCAGTGCAGGATAGGCTACAATACTCTTATATGCTCACATGGCGGCTTTTAGGGGTGTAGGAACTAACCTGCCGTTTTGTCTTTAAACAGGTCTGCTTATAAGCGGGCCAAAACGGTCTAAATCAGACGGGCGGACAAACACAATTCAGGAATCGCAGTTAGCGCATGTCGCGTCAGCGGGGACTTTTGTCTCCCGTTGGCCATTTGTTTTTCCCCGCTCAAGCAGGATACCAGACCGGTCCACGCAGCTACTGAAGCTGCATTAGTTAACAGGTTTGCTTCCGAAATGCAAGGATTTTTGGAGCAGCCCCTCCAGTTCGCCAAACCAGAGCGAACGGACAGAAGGATTTAGGAGTTATTCATGGCCAAAAAGAATGGCGCCTCCCGCTATCGTCTCGACTTTTCAAAAATTCCGGCAACCCTGCAGATTCCTAACTTGATTGAGGTTCAGAAGCGTTCCTACGACCGCTTTTTGCAAATGGATAAGCTGCCGAGTGAGCGGGACGATAGTGGTCTCCAGGCGGTTTTTCAGTCAGTCTTTCCCATTACGGATTTCCGCAATGTTTCCGAGTTGGCGTTTGTCGACTTCGCTATCGGCAACTGGGAATGCAAGTGCGGACACCTTAAAGGACTCCACCACCTGCGGACCACCTGCCGCAATTGCGGCAACACGGTTATTACCGACCCGTTCCATCCCGGCGAGGTGCTCTGCGCCAAGTGCGGCACCTACAACGCCAATACCCCGGATTTCTGCAACAAGTGCGGTGACCCGGTCGGATTGCAACTGAAGTATGACGTGGCGGAGTGCGAGGAGCGTGGCATGACTTACTCTGCGCCGCTCAAGGTCACCATCCGGCTCACCATCTACGACAAAGACCCGGAGAGCGGGAACAAGAGCATCCGCGACATCAAGGAGCAGGAAGTTTTCTTTGGCGATATTCCGCTAATGACCCAGAACGGCACGTTCATCATCAACGGCACCGAACGCGTGATTGTGAGCCAGCTCCACCGTTCACCGGGCGTCTTCTTTGAGACCGCCAACAACCGGACATACTTCCTGGGCAAGATCATTCCGTATCGCGGCTCCTGGGTGGAGTTCGAATACGACCAGAAAAACGTCCTCTACGTGCGCATCGATCGCAAGCGCAAGTTTCTGGGTACTATCTTCCTCCGCGCCCTCGGTCTGCGCTCCGATGAAGATATCTTGCGGACGTTCTATACCGTGGACCGCATTAGCTTGCGCGAGAAAAAGCTGCGTTGGATGCTGGAAAGCGCCATTGAGCGGCCCACCAACCTGGTGGGCCTCAAGCTCGCCCATAGCATTAAAGACAAGAGTGGTCATGAAGTCGCTCACTCGGGGCGCAAGATCACCCCTGCAATTTTGAAAGAAATCCAGAAAGCCAAGATTGCGGAGATCGATATCGATACTACGGATCTGGAAGGCGCCTTCACCGCTGCTGACATTGTGGACACCAATACCGGAGAGATCCTCTTGGAGGCCAACAGTGAAGTCACTGCTGACAAGCTCTCCAAGTTCATGGATGCCGGTGTCGAAGAGGTCCACGTTTTCTTCCCTGAGCGCGACGATGTTGGCAACGTAATCAGCGCCACCCTGCGTCGCGACTCGGTTAAGACCCCGCAGGAAGCGCTCATCGAGATCTACCGTAAGTTGCGTCCCGGCGACCCGCCCACCCTGGATACAGCTACCGCCTTGTTCCACGGCATGTTCTTCGACCCGCGCAAGTACGATTTCAGCCGTGTGGGCCGCTTGAAGTTCAACATCAAGCTGTATGAAAAGAACGATGCCACTGATCTGGAAAAACGCACGCTCGATCCGGATGATTTCTACGCCACTATTCGCTACCTGCTGAAGCTCCGCAAAAGCTTTGGCTCGGTGGACGACATCGATCACCTCGGCAACCGCCGTGTTCGCGCCGTCGGTGAGTTGATGGAGAACCAGTTCCGCATTGGCCTGGTCCGCATGGAGCGAGCCATTAAGGAAAAGATGAGCGTGTACCAGGAGATGTCTACGGCCATGCCGCACGACTTGGTCAATGCCAAGCCGGTGATGGCTGCCATCCGTGAATTCTTTGGATCATCGCAGCTTTCGCAGTTCATGGACCAGACCAACCCTCTCTCGGAGATTACGCACAAGCGGCGTCTCTCGGCTCTTGGGCCGGGTGGTCTCTCACGGGAGCGGGCCGGGTTCGAGGTGCGCGACGTTCACCCTACGCACTACGGTCGCATCTGCCCCATTGAGACTCCTGAAGGTCCCAATATCGGCCTTATCAGTTCATTGAGCTGTTACGCGCGTATCAACGACTATGGATTCATCGAGTCACCCTACCGCCGCATCAAAGACGCTCGGGTGGTTGACTTTGTGACCGTGGTCAATGCCGGTGATAGCGACTACCGTGTGGGAGACCACATTGAGTTGAAAGATGCCGACAAGGGCAATGCGGACCTGAAAGAACGCCGTAAAAAACTGATTGAGCACGAGCCGTTCTCCTTCTATCTCTCTGCTTGGGAAGAAGACCGCCACGTTATTGCCCAGGCCAACATCGAACTGGATGAAAAAGGCCGCATCGTCGCCGAACTGGTGAACGCCCGCAAGTCCGGCAACTTCGTCCTGGTTCCTAGAGAAGAGGTTGACTATGTTGACGTTAGCCCTAAACAGTTAGTCTCGGTTGCCGCCTCGTTGGTGCCTTTCCTGGAGCACGACGATGCCAACCGCGCTCTCATGGGCGCCAACATGCAACGTCAATCGGTTCCGTTGCTTCGTGCTGCTGCGCCTCTTGTGGGCACTGGCATGGAAGGCGTTACGGCGCGTGACTCCGGCGCGGTCGTGCTGGCCCGCCGCAACGGCATCGTGGACTCGGTTGACTCGGAACGAATCATCGTGCGCGTGGAAGGCGAACACCATCCCACGCAGCTTTCGCGCGAGGTTGGTAGCGATATTTATCAGCTCACCAAGTTCAAGCGTTCCAACCAGAACACCTGCATCAACCAGAAACCCATTGTGCAAAAGGGCGATCGTGTGACCAAAGGCCAGGTGATTGCTGATGGTCCTTGCACTGACAAAGGCGAACTGGCCCTGGGCCGTAACGTTCTGGTGGCCTTCATGCCGTGGCGCGGCTACAACTTTGAGGACGCAATCCTGGTCTCCGAGAAGCTGGTCAAAGACGATTACTACACCTCTGTTCATATTGAGGAGTTCGAGATTGAAGCTCGCGACACCAAGCTGGGCCCGGAAGAGATCACCCGCGATATTCCCAACGTGAGTGAGTCTTCTCTGCGCGACCTTGACGAAAGCGGCGTAATCCGCATTGGCGCCACGGTGAAGCAGGGAGACATTCTGGTGGGCAAAGTTACCCCCAAAGGCGAAACTCAGCTCACTCCGGAAGAGAAACTGCTGCGGGCCATCTTCGGCGAGAAAGCTGGTGATGTCCGCGACGCCTCGCTTACCTGTCCTCCGGGCATCGAAGGCACGGTCGTTGATGTAAAAATCTTCTCCCGCAAGGGTCAGGAGAAAGACGAACGCGCCAAGGCCATCGAGACTACCCAGATCGAACGGCTGGAAAAAAACCTTGCCGATGAAATTCGAATCCTTACCGATGAGCGTTTGAAGCGTCTGGAAGGAATTCTTGGCAGCAAGGAAGTCCAGGCCGACCTGCATGATGAGCGCACCAACAAACGGTTGCTCACCAAGGGAACGATCCTCGACCGGGAGACGATCGAACGTATTTCCACCCGTAACCTGAAGCGCATCAAGTACGCCGATAAAGATCCGCGTGTCAACGAGCAGATTGACGAGATCGAAGAGATGACCTCGCGCCAGATCGACGTTCTGCGCAAGATCACCAATGAGAAGATCTCCAAGCTGCAAAAAGGCGATGAACTGCCTCCCGGAGTTATCAAGCTGGTAAAGGTTTACATCGCTATGAAGCGCAAGCTCAGCGTGGGTGACAAGATGGCTGGACGGCACGGTAACAAGGGCGTAATTGCTCGCATCCTGCCGGAAGAGGACATGCCTTATCTGACCGACGGTACTCCGGTTGAGATTGTGCTGAATCCCCTGGGCGTCCCGAGTCGTATGAACGTGGGACAGATCCTGGAGACACATCTCGGCTGGGCTGGTTATCAACTCGGGCAGCGCATTTCCGAGTTCTTGAAGGAGAACTCGCGCGAAGAGGTCATTCGTCGCGAACTCAAGTCCATCTTCAAGGACACGCCTTTCGGCGACAAGATCAGCGAGTTGGAAGACGATGAGCTGTTGCACGTGGCTAAAACTATGACCAATGGCGTGTACTTTGCCTCTCCGGTGTTTGACGGTTCTCGCGAATCGGAGATCAAGGCCATGCTGCACGAAGCCTCTCTGCCTGAATCCGGTAAAACCGATCTCTATGACGGCATGACCGGCGACAAGTTCGAGCAGCCGGTCACCGTAGGCTACATCTACATGCTTAAGCTCTCTCACTTGGTTGACGACAAGATCCATGCTCGCTCCATTGGGCCGTACTCGCTCATCACTCAGCAGCCGCTGGGCGGAAAGGCACAGTTCGGCGGACAGCGATTTGGAGAGATGGAAGTGTGGGCGCTTGAGGCTTACGGCGCAGCCTACATTCTTCAGGAGCTGCTCACCGCCAAGTCAGACGACGTTTTTGGCCGCACCAAGATCTACGAGGCCATTGTGAAGGGTGAAGCCGCCATTGAGCCGGGCGTGCCGGAATCCTTCAACGTTCTGATCCGTGAGCTTCAGTCGCTCTGTCTGGATGTGGAGCTGATCAAGAGTATTGAAAGCGGCCGTAAACAGGTCGCTGCTGCGGCTGACTAAAATCATCCGCCTGTCTCAGCTCCAGAAAGCTTCTGGCTGGAGTTGAGACCTTGAAAAATTCTGTAATGCCAGAAGCCGTCCGCGGTCGCGTAAAAGCCGCAGGAGGACACCTTGTACCGTTCAAGTCCGTTTGATCGAGCCAACAATTCGATTGCTGATTTTGATTCCATTCGAATCAGCTTGGCTTCGCCGGAAAAGATCCGTAGCTGGTCCCACGGTGAAGTAACCAAGCCTGAAACCATCAACTACCGCACCTTCAAACCGGAGCGGGATGGGCTCTTCTGTGCCCGTATTTTTGGCCCGGTCACGGATTGGGAATGTCTGTGCGGCAAGTACAAGCGCATGAAGCATCGGGGCGTGATTTGCGACAAGTGCGGCGTCGAGGTCACCCTCTCTAATGTGCGCCGTGAGCGCTTGGGCCACATTGAGCTGGCCTCGCCCTGCTCTCACGTTTGGTTTTTCAAAGGACTTCCTTCTCGCATCGGGCACCTGCTGGATATCTCTCTGCGCGATCTGGAGTCTGTCCTCTACTTCGAATCCTACGTGGTAGTCGATCCCGGTGATGCGCCGGTCAAAGACCGCGAGGTCATCAAGGAAGAGACCCGCTTCCGTGAACTCGACCAGCAATACCGCGCCACCGGCTTTAAGGCCATGATGGGTGCTGAGGCCATTAAAGAGATCCTGAAGCGCGTCGATGTAGAAGAGCTCTCCGTCGAGCTGCGCGAGAAAATGAAGCACGAGACCTCGCTCCAAAAGCGGCTGAAGTACGCCAAGCGGCTCAAAGTGGTGGAGGCCTTCCGTAAGAGCGGCAACAAGCCCCAGTGGATGATCTTGGACGTGATTCCGGTCATTCCGCCGGAGCTTCGTCCGCTGGTTCCGCTGGATGGCGGACGTTTTGCCACTTCAGATTTGAATGATCTGTATCGTCGCGTTATCAACCGCAACAACCGGCTCAAGAAGCTGATGGACTTGCATGCGCCTGAGGTCATTGTCCGCAACGAAAAGCGCATGTTGCAGGAAGCCGTAGACGCATTATTCGATAACGGCCGGCGCGGACGCGTGCTGCGTGGCGCCAATAATCGCCCGCTCAAGTCGCTCTCCGACACGCTCAAAGGTAAGCAGGGCCGCTTCCGTCAGAACCTGCTGGGCAAGCGCGTCGACTATTCCGGACGCTCCGTGATCGTGGTCGGACCAGAGCTTAAGCTGCACCAGTGTGGCCTGCCTAAAAAGATGGCGCTGGAGCTGTTCAAGCCGTTCATCTACCACCGCCTGGAGCAGACCGGCCACTGCACTACCATCAAACAGGCCAAAGAGATGGTGGAGCAGCAGGAGCCCATTGTTTGGGACATTCTGGAAGAGGTCATCAAGGACCATCCAGTATTGCTAAACCGCGCCCCCACACTGCACCGTCTGGGTATTCAGGCATTTGAGCCGGTGCTGGTGGAAGGCAAGGCCATTAAGATCCACCCGCTGGTGTGTACTGCTTTCAACGCCGACTTTGACGGCGACCAGATGGCGGTCCACATTCCGCTCTCGCCGGAAGCCCAGGTTGAGGCCAGTGTGTTGATGCTGTCTTCTCACAACATTCTGTCGCCGGCGTCCGGCCAGCCGATTACCGTGCCCACGCAGGACATGGTGTTGGGCCTCTACTACTTGACCAAAGGCAAACCTGGGGCCAAGGGTGAAGGCCGCGCTTTCGCCAACATCGAGGAAGTTCTGCTTGCACTTGAGGCTGGCGAGGTCGAAACGCTTACTCCGATTCGCCTGCGCTATACCGGTGAAGTGATTGATCTCGTCCAGGCCTATGACAATCAGGACATCGTGCATACCGAACCTGTCCAATTCGAGCGGCAGTTCATCAATACCACTGTGGGCCGTTCCATTCTGAACGACCATCTGCCCGAAGCTATGCCGTACATCAATGGCTTGCTGAAGAAGAAGGGCATCGGCCAATTGGTGAACTACACTTATCTCCGCTTCGGCCTGGAAACTACAGTCAAGATGCTGGACGAGGTCAAGGAACTTGGGTTCCGTTATGCCACCAAGGCCGGGCTCTCGATCGGTATTGATGACATGGTAATTCCCGACAACAAGAAGGGGCTGGTAAGAGACGCCGAAAAGCAGGGTATCGCCGTCCAGCAGCAGTATTTGGATGGGGCCATCACCAATGGTGAGCGTTACAACAAGGTGATCGAAATCTGGTCGAACGTGACCGAAAAGGTCGCCGACGAAATGTTCAACAACATGCAGGAGCTGGATAAGGTTGGCCAGTTGAACCCCATTTACGTCATGGCCGACTCCGGCGCCCGCGGATCGAAACAGCAGATTCGCCAGCTCTCCGGGATGCGCGGCCTGATGGCCAAGCCCTCCGGTGAAATTATTGAGACGCCCATTACCGCCAACTTCCGCGAAGGTCTTACCGTGCTGGAGTACTTCATCTCTACGCACGGGGCCCGTAAGGGTCTGGCGGATACGGCGCTCAAGACTGCTGACTCCGGTTACCTGACCCGTCGCCTCGTGGACGTGGCCCAGGATGTAATCATCAGCGAACAGGACTGCGGCACCGTGGACGGTATTTACGTCGGTTCCATCGTTGAGGCCGGTGACATCATCGAGCCCCTGCGTGACCGCATCGTAGGCCGCGTCTCGCTCGAAAAGATCAAGGACTACGAAGGCAATGTAATTGTCGACGTAAACCAGGATATTACTGAAGAGCTCGCCAATGCCATTCAATCCGCCGGTATTGAGCGCGTGAAGATCCGCTCTGTGCTTACTTGCGAATCGAAACGTGGTGTCTGCATCATGTGCTATGGCCGTAACTTGGCCTCTGGCCGCATGGTGGAGCTCGGTGAAGCGACGGGAGTGATCGCAGCTCAGTCCATCGGTGAGCCGGGCACACAGCTCACCATGCGTACCTTCCACATCGGCGGTACGGCGTCCCGGGTCTCCGAGCAGTCTCGCCTGGAAGCCCGCACCAACGGTATGGTGCGCTTCATTAACATGCAGACAGTTAAGTCCAAGACTGGCACTCTGGTGGTCATGAATCGCGCCGGATCAATTGCCGTTGTGGACGACAAGGGCCGTGAAAAAGAGCGGTACTCGGTTGTCTACGGCGCTAAATTAAAGGTCCAGGATGGCCAGCAGATCACCCTGGGCACGATTTTGGTCGAGTGGGACCCCTACACCTTCGCCATCCTGACGGAGATCGGCGGCACAGTCCAATTTAAAGACTTGCAGGAAGGCGTAACCCTGCATGACGAAGTGGACGAGGTCACCGGACTCTCTCAGCATGTGGTGGGCGAATCTCCGGATGAAAAACGCCAGCCGGCGATTGTGGTTAAAGGTTCCACTGGTAAGACCACCAGGCGTTACCTGATGCCCTCACGCGCTCACTTGATGGTCCAGGACAACGATGAGGTGCATCCTGGCGATGTTCTGGCCAAGATCCCGCGTGAAACCACCAAAACCAAGGACATCACCGGTGGTCTGCCGCGCGTGGTCGAACTGTTCGAGGCTCGCAAGCCGCGTGAGACCGCCATCATCAGCGAAATCGATGGCATGGTGAAGTTTGGCGAGGTCACCAAAGGACAGCGTAAAGTCTACGTGGTCGCCGATAACGGCACGGAAAAGGAATACTCGGTGCCCAAGGGCGTCCACATCAACGTGCAGGAAGGTGAGCGCGTCCGGGCCGGTGAGCCTCTCATGGATGGCCCGCTGAATCCGCATGACATCCTGGCCGTTCTCGGTGAGAAAGAGCTGCAGGCTTACCTGGTAAACGAAATCCAGGAGGTCTACCGCCTCCAGGGTGTGACCATCAGTGACAAGCACATTGAGGTCATTGTGCGTCAGATGATGCGCTGGGTGAAGGTGGAAGATGTGGGCGATACCTCCTTCCTGCTCGAACAGCAGGTGGATAAGTTCCGCTTCCGCGAAGAGAACGAAAAAGTGATCTCCAACGGTGGACGCCCCGCCACGGGACGCCCCCTGCTGCTGGGTATCACCAAGGCCTCGCTCTCGACCGAGTCGTTCATCTCCGCGGCGTCATTCCAGGAGACTACGCGCGTGCTGACCGAAGCCTCCATTCAGGGCATGGTCGACCACCTGCGCGGCCTCAAAGAGAACGTCATCGTCGGTAGGCTCATTCCCGCAGGTACGGGAATGGAATACTACCGCAACGTGCGTCTCTCGCCCGAGCTGGAGCAGGCTGCAGCCAAGGTTCAGGAAGAAGTTTCCCAGGCCTACGCCGAAGCCGAACGCGCTCTGGAGCTTCTGCGTCAGGAAGGCGAAGCCGAAGAAATGGCCGCCGAATAACATACCTTTATTTGTTCAAACCAATCGCGGGCTGGTAATTCCAGCCCGTGATTTTTTCTAAGCTATAGCGGTTCCACAGTTGCTATACCCTGCACACCGGTGTAAGAACGGCCCTTTAGGGCCGTGCTAGAGCACGAATACAAAGGGCTTTTAGCCCTGGTGCAAAAACACCGGCAGGGATACACCGATTCTGGAACCGCTATAATATTATTGCCGAAAAGATCCCCACAGTGGGCCTCACTGCGGAGACCTTAAGTCAAATAACCAAATGACGAAGCAATAGCGCTGTGACTATCAGGAGCAGCGCTATTGCTATTACAAACTTCCAATCGACAAGCAATACTGTAAAGCGATTTTTGTTCATTAGGTGGCTTGCCTCCTTTCTTGAGAATTAGCAGCTCCCTATATATATGATTGGCCGCACTGGAGGGAGAGCAAGTGCGGGAAGTGTTGGTGCTGGTTATGATGATCGTGCAAACCCTGGTTGTGCCGTCATCACATCTAATCGTTTGCGTTATTATGGTTCGGTCCGGTTCGTCTCTTGAGGAAGTACTAGTCGTACAAGTCACGCCCAAATCGTCTTGTTCTCATTAAAACGTTTTTATCCTGCTTGCACGTGCTCTCTTCTGCCTTTACCCTAACGTATTCATGCATTTAGTCCGGCGGCTGCGCTCGGCGTTCTGGGGCGCTTTTCAACACGGCCAATTTTCTATCGCCAAAGCGGGAGCATATTCATCTATTCTTACGCTCTTTCCCGCTTTCTTGGTGATTACCTCATTGCTGGAGGCCTCGCACCAAACAGATGTCTTTATCCGTCAGATTGCTGCCACGGTGGGGTGGGTGCTGCCTCCGGAGCCCCGCTCTCTTGTAATGTCCTTCTTCCATGCCAATCATCATCAGACCAACCGCATTCTGTTCTCCGCCTTCATCGTGACTTTGCTGGCCGCTACCGGGGTGATGATCTCCTGGATGGAGGGCTTTCGTAAGGCTTATGGCATACCGAACACCTGGGGGTTTTGGAAGGAGCGGGCCCGAGCTTTGTATCTGGTATTTTTGGCGTTGTTGCCCATGACGCTTGCGACCGTGCTGGTCGTTTTCGGCAATCAGATTGAGGCCCTGGTACAACGCGACATGCACCTTCTGCGTCCGGTGGTTTTGTTTTTCTGGATGCTGGGCCGCTGGGCGATCGCCATTCTGACCAGCATTACCTTCACAGCATTGATCTATCACCACGGAATGCCCAAGACACAATCGTGGCGGCGTATTTTGCCAGGGGCAATCATGGCGACAGCGCTGTGGTTTCCTGCGACAATGATCTTTGGCTGGTACGTTACTCATTACGCGACATATACGGTTGTGTATGGATCACTGGGCGCGGCCATAGCGTTGCTGGTATGGCTTTATATTCTCTCTGTAATCGTCCTGGTGGGCGCTGAGTTCAACGCCCTGGTTTATCCTAAAACAATAGAAAACGAGTGAGCAGCGAAAAGGGTGTAAAAACTTGACTAACGGACCCAAGGGTTTGGAAGCAGATTCTACAGGGATTGCCCGAAAAGCAAAGATCGTCTGTACGCTGGGGCCATCCAGCAGCTCTGAGGCTATTCTACGGGAACTCATGCAGCTAGGCATGGAAGTCGCCCGCCTCAACTTTTCCCACGGCAGCCACGAGGAGCACGCGCGTGTGATCGACCGCCTCAGGAAAATCTCTGAGCAGGAAGAGCGCACAATCTGCATTCTTCAGGATCTGCAGGGTCCCAAGATTCGCACGGGTCGGCTCAAGCACCGTACTCCTGTGGCCCTGAAGGCCGGCTCTGACGTTACCATCACTCCCCGTGACATCCCCGGGACATCGAGAGCGATCTCGACCACCTTCCCGACCCTTGCCCAGGAAGTTACTCCAGGCTCTCGCATTCTAATTGCGGATGGCTTGATTGAGCTGCGTGTCCGCGCGATACGTGGCGACGACGTGGAGTGCGAGGTCATCAACGGAGGACTGCTCGGAGAACACAAAGGCATTAATCTGCCGGGGACTGTGGTGCGCGTGCCCTCACTCACGGAAAAAGACCACAGAGACCTGGAGTTCGGATTGAAGCACGGCGTGGATATGGTTGCTGTCTCGTTCATACGCACAGCCGACGACATTCGCGCCGTCAAGCGGCAGATATTCGAGCATCATTCGGACGCGTGGATCATCGCCAAGCTGGAAAAGCCGCAGGCCATCGAGCATCTCGAAGAGATTTTGGATATATCCGACGGCGTTATGGTCGCCCGTGGTGACCTGGGAGTTGAGATGCCTCCGGAAAAAGTGCCCATCATCCAAAAACACATCATTCGTCGTGCAGCCGACTGGCGCAAGCCGGTTATTACTGCTACCCAAATGCTTGAGTCCATGGTGGAAAATCCGCGTCCGACGCGTGCCGAGGCCAGTGATGTCGCGAATGCCATTTTTGACGGTACCGATGCAGTGATGCTCTCTGCTGAAACTGCTACAGGCAAGTATCCGCGTGAGGCGGTCTCCATCATGTCCAGGATCATCCTGGAAGCTGAGTCTCACATGCAGGATACCGTCCTGCGGCGCCGCCAGCACCGCCGCCTCTCCATTTCTGAGACCATCTGCGAATCAGTGGCCCATGCCGCCCAGGACCTCGATATGCGTGCGATCGCTGTTTATACCGAAACCGGCACCACCGCGCGTCTCATATCCAAATACCGGCCGCAGTGCGGTATTTACGCCTTTGCGTCTAACCGTGCGGTCTCTTCACGCATGAACCTTATGTGGGGTGTAAGGCCGGTGTTGTCAGATGCTCATCACGACACTGAAGCTATGGTGCTGAATGCCGAAAAGGTTCTGGAGAAGAAGAATGTTGTCCACTCCGGCGATGTCGTGGCCATCGTGGCTGGCACGCGCAGCGCCAGCGGATCAACAAACTTTCTGCGTTTGCATGTGGTGGGAGACGGGCAAGCGGTTCCCCGTCCGGAGGAGCGTCGAAAATCGCCTCGCTTCAAGGCGCTTTCCTCGGAGCGCTCCCGCCGTCGTTGAAGAGCACTCAGCAATAGAGTTTAACCGGGAACCATCCGCATGCTCAGGTCCACCGCCTGAGGCGAATGGGTCAAAACGCCTGCGGAGATATAGTCCGCTCCGGTTTCTGCGTAGGCGCGGACATTCTCCAGCTTGACGCCCCCGGAAATCTCAACCGGTACGTGGCGTGTATGGGTCCGGATGCGCTCCACGGCCGCGCGGGCAGTTTCGACGGTCATATTGTCGAGCAATATCGCTTCTGCGCCGTTTGCTAAAGCTGTTTCCAGCTCGCTAAGATTGCGGACCTCAATCTCAATCGGCTGTTCGCCACGGCGATTTTGCAGGGCCTTCTGTAAAGCAGACGCCACGCCACCGGCCAGCGCGATATGGTTGTTTTTGATTAGGACGCCATCCGACAGGTCGAGCCGGTGATTGTGCCCTCCGCCACAGCGCACGGCATATTTATCTAACACGCGGAGACCGGGAACAGTCTTGCGAGTGTCCAGGATTTTCGCATTCGTACCCTGGACCGCATCTACAAACTTGCGCGTGAGGGTAGCGACCCCGCTAAGCCGCTGCAAGACATTCAGGATCACCCGCTCACACGAAAGCAAGACGCGAGCATTGTGGCGGATCACAGCAATGGTCTGGCCTTTGTGCAACCGCACTCCATCAAAGATCTCTCCATGACTGATGACCTCAGGGTGGCCGATCACGTGCTGGTCCAGGCGTTCGTAGATTTCCAGGATCCGGGAAATTGCTCCTACTCCGGCCAGAATGCAGTCCTGTTTGGCCAGGATGGTCGCCGTGCCGCGCTGCTGCGGATCGATGCAGGCGCGCGAGGTTGTGTCGCTGGTAGCTTTGTCTTCCAGCAGCGCATGTTCCAGAATGGCCGAAATCCTGCGACTATGCCAGTCCATATCTTACCTAGAGCTTACCCCAGCTTTGCTAATGCAGTCCTGATCTTTTGTACTAGTAGTTCGACTTCAGAAGCCCGTTTACGCAGGCCTTCTACCACCTTTGCCGGTGCTTTGCTTAGAAACTGCTCATTGCCAAGCTGGCGCTGTCCATTGGCCAGCTCACCTTCCAGTTTCTTAAGTTCTTTGGTGAGACGCTCGCGCTCCGCAGCCACGTCAACTTTCTGCTCGTAAACGATGGCAACTTCAAAATTTACGGTAGTGCGGGCCCCCGGCGTCTGGCCTAAGGGTTGGTCCACAAACTCCAGCCCCTCAACGCTGGCCAGGCGTTCTATTATGCCTCGATTTTGCTCCACCAGTTTACGAACGTCAGCAGCGGCGAACAGACGTGCAGGAATTTTCACCTTGGGCTCAACCTTCATCTCCGCCCGTATATTGCGGATATTGACGATGATCTCCTGCAGTGTGGACATCTGTTGTTCTGCTTGGTCATTGAGCATGGAATTGTCCAATTGAGGATAGTTCATCAGGGCTATCGACTTGGAGGGAGGATTGCCTTCATACATGGCATGCCAAATCTCCTCGGTAATGAAGGGCATGAAAGGCGAAAGCAGGCGGAGCGCTCCCTCAAAAACATTGCCTAGGAACGCCACTGCCGCGCCAGATTCTTCCTCGGATCCCGATAAGCGAGGTTTGATGATCTCCAGATACCAGTCGCAGAACTCGCCCCAGAAGAAGTTATAAACCAGGTTGGCGGCTTCGTGGAATCGATAGACAGCCAGGTTTGCATTGACCTCGCCGGCCACGCGGTAAAAGCGTGACAGGATCCAGCGGTTCTCCAAGCTGTTCATCTGCTGTTCAGGAGCGCCTTGGGTGAGACTGGCTCCGGCGCCGGCACGGTCGAGGTTCATGAACATGAAACGAGCAGCATTCCAGATCTTGTTGGCGAAGGCGCGGTAGCCCTCCGTCCGGCTCTCAGAGAAAGCAATGTCAGTACCCGGAGAGGCCATGGATGCCAGGGTGAAGCGCACGGCATCTGTGCCATAACGTTCGGTGACCTCAATGGGGTCAAGGACATTGCCCTTGGTCTTGGACATCTTCTGGCGTTCAGCGTCGCGCACCAGGGCGTGAATGTAGACCGCCTTGAAAGGAACACTGCCTTGGGGATGGTCCGCCATGTAATGGCACCCCAGCATGATCATGCGCGCCACCCAAAAGAACAGAATGTCGAATCCGGTGATCAGCAGTGACGTAGGATAAAAAACATCCAAGTCGCGGGTCTTTTCCGGCCAGCCAAGGGACGTGAAAGGCAATAGGCCGGAGGAAAACCATGTATCCAGCACATCCTGGTCCTGCTCAAGTCTCTCTTTGCCGCACTTGGAGCATTGAGCAGGCTTCAAACGGGCAACGGTAATCTCTTTGCAGTCCAGGCAGTGCCATGCAGGAATTCGATGCCCCCACCAAAGCTGGCGGGAGATGCACCAGTCATGGATGTTGCGCATCCATTCAAAATAAGTTTTGGCATAGTTCTCGGGCGTAAAGGTAATTTCACCTTGCTCTACCGCTTCCGTGGCCCGCCGTGCCAGGGGCTCGATCTTAATAAACCATTGAGTAGAAAGCCGGGGTTCCACGATAGTCTTACAACGATCGCATTTGCCAATGGAATAGGCATGGTCTTTTATGCTCACCATCAGCCCCTGGTCCTGAAGGTCTTTTAAGATTCTTTCTCGCGCCTCATAACGGTCCAATCCGGCATAAGCGCCGGCCTTTTCGTTCATGCGTGCCTGATCGTCCATGATGTTGATCTGGGGCAGCTTATGCCTTAGTCCAATCTGAAAATCATTGGGATCGTGCGCGGGCGTGACCTTTACTGCGCCGGTGCCAAACTCAGGGTCGGCCAGATCATCTGTAATTACCGGTATTTCGCGGTCCATCAGTGGGAGGCGCAGCTTCTTGCCATGCAGATGTTTGTAACGTGCATCTTTAGGGTTCACAGCCACTGCCACGTCCCCCAGCATGGTTTCAGGACGGGTTGTGGCAATCGTTATTGACTGGCTAGGATCGCCCGACACTGGATAGCGAATCTGATAGAGCTTTCCGGCAAAATCTTCATGCACCACCTCTAAGTCAGAGATGGCGGTCATGCAGCGCGGACACCAGTTCACAACATACTTGCCGCGATAAATTAGACCTTCTTCGTGCAACCGGACAAATACCTCGGTGACCGCATGAGAGAGGTTTTCGTCCATCGTGAAGTACTCGCGGTTCCAATCCACGGATGCGCCCAGGCGCTTCATCTGTCCCTGGATGGCGTTGCCATAGTGCTTCTTCCACTCCCACACGCGCTGAACAAAGGCCTCTCTTCCCAGTTTTTGCCGGGTCGTCCCTTCGGCGGCAAGCTGGCGCTCCACCATCATCTGGGTAGCGATGCCGGCGTGGTCAGTTCCAGGAAGCCAAAGCGTGAGGAACCCACGCATCCGATGCCAGCGGATGATGATGTCCATCTCCGTCTGGTTCAGCATGTGACCCATGTGCAGCCGGCCGGTGACGTTAGGAGGCGGCAAAAGAAGCGAAAACACGGGTTTCTTTGCCTCTTCCGGGCCGGGCAGAGGAGTCTTTACCGAAAAAAGCTTTTCCTGCACCCAATACTCGGCCCACTTGGGCTCGATGGCGCCAGGATCATAAGTTTTTGGGAGTTCGTGTGACATGCTTTTGAAGAAGAACTAAACAACGATATTACAAGTGCGGAGCGCGGATGAGCAAACAACGACAGTATGGATACCCAATGAAGCGAATCTGCTTTGTGGAATAGAACTAACTAGGCCAGGGCTTTTGCCCCTTGATATCCCCCTCTTAGTTTGTTTGTGGGTAACTGCGATTTTCAATTACTCAATTGCCAAATTACCCAATTACAAAATTTTCAAGCGGGTGAAGGATGCCCTCATCGTAACGAGCAAAAAATTCTCGTAATTAACCCCCGGATTTTTCATGAAAATGCAAAAATAGAGAAAACGATTTGTCACCCCGACGGTCTACCCGCGCGCCAGCTCGGGTAGATCGGAGAGACCTCGCGTCTAGCCATGAACCGCAAAGGCTCTGAAACCTCTTAAGCTAACGATATTTGCCCAGGCCATAGCGCGGATTATCGTCTCGGCCGGATAACCAAGGGCAATGGAAAACAGCCGTTGATGTCATCTCGGCTAGTCGCAATCGGTGCACAGTAACTCGCACTCCTTAATATTGGAAAGGCGTTGCGCGGATGGGAAATTCAGTGATTCTTAAAAATTACCCAATTAACAAGTTTAGTAATTCCCCAATTGCTTGTTGGTGATGAACTGTGGGAACAACAACGAGAACACAATCCTCGTTTCAGTCTGCATAACGGCGCAGCTATTTCTTGGAGTTTAGTTCACGCACAATTTCGGCGATCAACTCCGGCTTCAGGCGCTCCATGACACGATGAACCACGTCAGCAATTACATCTCTATCAGCTCCCATGCTGGCGGCTGCGACAGCCACAACAGGTGTCTCAGTTTCGATACTAGCGGCAATTTGCTCCATGCTGGGCTGGGGAACCTCTGAAATCTGAGCATAGCCTGTTATCGGTACTGGCTCATGTGGCAAGGTCTCGACTGGCAAGCTTTCAACGGACAGCGTCTGGACTGGCGATGGGGGTTGATCATGGATCGATTCCACAATCGCTTCAGGCTGGTACTGTACCTCATCAGCAACAGGCTCAGCATCCAGCACAGGAGCAGATTCTATCCGTGGCTCAACTATCTGGGGCTCAACCGTGGCTTCCGGCTCGCTCTGGACAATCGGTTCGGTCGCAGGCGGCGAATATTCAAACGAAGCCGGTTCGGCCTCAACTGGAACGTGCGCGGCTTCAGAAGTAAACACTGGGACGTCGAATTCTGGGGAAGCGAGTTCTGGAGCGGCGAATGCGGCAGCTTCCGGCTCACTTTGGGCTGCCGGGACTGCTGCGGACGGAGCGTAGTCAAATGGAACTGATCTTTCGGCTTCAGCGTGAGTGGGCTCCATCTCGGAGGCGAATGCAGCCGTAGGTTGAGACTCTTCATAGGCGGCCATAGCCGCGGCCACGCGGGCCTCAAAATCATCCTCAGAAACTGCCGGGGTCACGGACTCCTGTGCAACGCTGGATTCCTGCACCGGTTCTTCCGCTACCTCCGTCGGCCCACCATACACATTCATGGTGGCTGCCACCCGGTCAGAAACCGCCCACGGGGCAACTGGCTCGGACGAGACCTCAGCATCTTCATTTACCGACGCCAGTTGATCTTCAGTCGTATCGGACGCAAAAGAAGTGAGTTCTGATGCTATTCCAACTGGAACTTCCTCAGGATTTTCAACGCCGAACCTGGTGGGAAACGACTCCAGCGCAGCCCGTTCGCTAATCAGGTTAGGGTCGGCAACCGGAGAAACGTCTGCCTGCTCCCGAATTGTTGGCTCCAATCCAGGCTCGATTACACTCGAAGCTTCAACCACAGGTTCCGCCATTGTGGGTTCAAAAGCTGGATCGCGTTGAACTGTGACCTCTTCTGTCAGAGAAACCGCAGTGGGCTCTAGTTTGTATGCATCTGTATCCGTAGGAGCTTCCGGTTCCTCATAAACTGGAATTGGCTGAGTGTCGGCGTATTCGACAGAAGATGGTTCAGCGAGGGCTGGTTCAGATGCTCCTGGCGTCATTATTTCAGAAACTTCGAGGGACCCGGATCCCATTGAACTGTCGGGTTCGGAAGTAGTTTCAGGTTCCGCAACAGGAGTGGAAGCCACAGCAAATTCCGAACGCAATTCCGCAGCAGATTCCCATGCCTGCATTGGCGGCGCAGCTTCCGGCATGGAGCTGAATGAAGAGGCAGTCTCGATTTCCGGAATGGCTGTAAATGTAGAAGAGGGATCAAGGGAAAATGTAGCCGGGGCAGTCTCCACGGAGGGAGAAAAAACCGGCTGTTCGTGGACCGCAAACGGCTCCGGAGATACCACTTCCGTTCCCAGCAACTCACTGAAAGCAGAAACAGTAGCCATGTGGTCAGGCACATCTACGCTGGGGTGTACGGTGTTCTCGCCCTCATCCGCCTGGGTTTCAGCCGCTGCCGTTGCCACGGAAGAATGTCTTAAATTATCGGCGGGATGAACAGCAAACTCTGGCGGGTGCTCAAGCCGGATGGTCTGGGGCTCAAGCAGCATGGTCTGTTCAGATAAAGGCGGAATTACCGAAGGAGTAATTCTCTCTTCCAACTTCTTGACAATAGCCAGGAGATCAGTCGCCTCGAAAGGTTTGATGATGACGCCATCAGCTTTCACGCGGTTTGCGTCTTCCGCCTTGTACGGCTCCATTTTCCCCACGGTCAACAACACGGGAGTTTTCACGGTATCAATGGAGGCGCGTACTTTCTCGCAGACTTCCAGGCCGGAGTAGCCGGGCATGTAGACATCCAGAATGATGATGTCCGGTTTCTGCTCTGCGATCTTTTTGACAGCGGCTGCGCCGTTGCTGACCGCCACGACGTCATATCCAGCATCAGTAAGGATTTTCTTGCCCATGTTCTGGGCAGTCATGCTGTCATCAGCAAATAGAATTCTCAGCGACACGTAAAAACACCCTTTTCAGGCGGGAATCTAGAAACTTACTTGTAAATACCTTGTAAGTCAATGAAAAGACCACCTCAGTACCTCATGAGGCATACCACCTACACCGCTCTAAAGTACTAGCCCGATCGTACATGCGGAACCATGACGACAAGGGGGGCCAAGATCCAAGTAGCGCTTCTTGGTTTCAACTTCGGGCCAAATTGAGATTCTGCGGCTTGGCAAAAGGACTCTGAATCAATCGCCCTCCTGCCAAAAGCATCTTCAAAGCCGGTTTAGAAAGGAATTAGCTTGCGCAAACCTTTTTTACCTTTCTTTTTGCTACTGGAATCCTGCTTATCATTCTGGCCGGCTTGCTGTGCATCAGCCTGACTCTGCGTCGAAAGATCGTTCACCTGTTTTGGAGGAGTGGCTGTAGCACCCGTGTCAGGGGACTGCGAGGCGCTCCCTGTGCCAGGAATGGGCTGATTGGGTCCGGGAGCCGGTCCGTTACCAGTACCAATCGTTTCAACCCCGACCTTGTTGGTCGCAACAGCAGGCGAGGTACCCTTCATTTGGGACTCAATGTGCTGCATGATTTGGGGTGCGCTGACGACGGCTTCTTCCTCCATGCTGGGTTCCCCGACCTTGGCAGCTTTCGCAACGTCTGGGTGCTTCTTGAAATTCTGCATGATGCGGCCGACCTTGCCAGTCTCTTCGCGGCTGTCTTCTTCAGCCTTGTTTTGGGCGATGGCTTCCGCAGTTGGTACTGGGACGGGGGCCTTTAAGGCGACTAGCCGTTTCCGGGCATCATCGGCGCGGCCCATGGCCGGGTAACGGGTAACGATGCGGGAATAGACCTCGATGGCATTCTTTTCCAGTTCAGCAACCACTTTTTCCCGATTGGCTTCAAGAAGGTTCTTCTGGGCGCGCATGGCGGCAATTTCTTTTTCGTAGATGCTGCCCAGCGTGTAGAGCGCTTCATCAATGCTGCTGTAGAGAGGGTAAGAATCAACCAGCGACTTCAAGCGGGCTTGGGAAGCCGCCATGTTGTCTCGCAAAAAATAGAAATGGGCGATGCGATACTGGCGTTCAGCCAGTACTTCCTGCACCTCCCTCAAATGCTGTTTGGCCTCAGGCACGAGCTTGCTGTCAGGAAACTGCTGGATCAGGGCCCGGTATTCATCTTCAGCGCGCATTGCCTGGTTAAAATCGCGGTCCGGTTTTTCCATCTGGCGGTAATGGATGTTGGCGACTTTCAACTGGGCCTCAGCGGCCTCCGGCAGGTTGGGAAAGAAGGTGATGAAGTCCTTGTACTGCGCCTCCGCCTGCTGCATGGCTGCGGTGCCACCTTCGGCATACCATGAGTCTCCTAGGGAAAGCTTGGCGCGGGCGATGTACTCTGAATCAGGATAGGTGTTGATCAGAGTTTCGAGCAAGGTGCGGGCCACCTGGTATTTGCCATGCTTCATGGAATCCATAGCGCGGTCAAAAAGCACCTTGTCCGGCTGTTTGGAATCGATGTTGGCAATGGGGTTTTGAACTTTGGAATGGCGGCATCCGGCCACGAAAATAATAGAAGCGGCCAGCACAAAAGAAATAATAGATTTTCGTAACATTTCCTACCTCAAAACATCGGTGATTCAGACTTTTTGCAGAGTAGCTTCTGTAGCCAGTTTCAACAGTCGCTGCGAATTGTCCCTGGGGTTGCCATGGCCGAAAACGGCATTGCCGGAAACCAGCACTTCCACTCCGGCACGCACTGCGTCAGCAATTGTGTCGTCTCCAATACCGCCGTCAATTTCAATCCTGAAGTTCGCATTGTGAGCGGCACGCATCCTAACCAGCTTGCGCACTTTTTCGAGCGAGTGCGGAATGAACTTCTGCCCGCCGAAACCTGGATTGACTGACATAATCAGCACGTGGTCTGCCATGTTCAGCACGTCTTCCAACGTCTGTACCGGAGTAGCTGGATTGATTACCACTCCCGCATTCACGCCCTGCCCCCGGATATGTTCCAGCGTGCGATGCAGGTGAACACAGGCCTCCTGGTGCACAGAAATCCAATCTGCGCCCGCATCCACAAAAGCGGGAATATACAGATCAGGATTTTCAATCATCAGATGTACATCCAGCGGCAGCGTGGTCGCCTTCCGCAGGGACGCCACCACCGGAGGGCCAATCGTAATGTTCGGCACAAAATGACCATCCATCACGTCAACATGCAACAGGGTTGCGCCGCCTTCGACCACTGCTTGAACGTTCTCGGCCAAATGCGCGAAATCCGCCGACAAAATGGAAGGTGCTAGCTCAATCAATCAACTGTCTCTTTATGCCGATGTTACCAAGATTCTAGCACGTTCGACCATGGCAGCCACGCACGAATTTATGCGCTGAAACGCAGTTTTTTCCGCTCTACCCCCACACATTCCTTGAACGCAATGCATCTGATAACTTGCAGGGGAAAAGATGCGGTTTTTAAGGGTTTTAGCGGTCACAAGTATGGGGCTATGTCTCTGGTTGGCAGGAAGGGCATCAGCAATCCCGATCCACCCTACTGCCAAGCAGATATTGAATGACGCAGCCAGCCCTGCAATTGACTATATCCCGGCCCGAGCTGGCTGGAACGGCCCGGAAACGCCATCTCTAAGATCGACCTCCCCGGATATGGGGCGCCTCGCTCGCACCGCCCAGGTTGAAGCCGACCGTATGGCCCTCTGGGACATTCTTACCCCCGACATCCGAATATGGGCTCTCATCGGGGCGTTAATTGTAAGTCTGCGAATGTTCAGCGAAAGAACTGTGAGGGAGAAACCGAAACTGGCCCTGATTGGGCAACCCGGAACAGAACATCCGCCGTCACAATTAAAAGCCGCCTGAAATGACTCAGAAAAGATTGGCAGCTATCCAAGTTTAACCGCGCGGAAAACCGGATGCGCCGAGACTGCGCGCCGGTCTAAGCAAAGGCTTTTGACTCCGTTGATCGAATCCAGATACCGGAGACGAAAGCCTCTTTGCTTTTGGTATAACCTCGCCGTTTTGCAAGTCAGAAATAAACCTTGAAACCGTTCTTCCTGCCAGTTAGAGTCTTCACAATTCTGATTTCAAGCTCGCGATTCTTACATGCCCAAGGTTTGCTCGGACGAAAGCGTATGAAAACGAGGAGATAACTGGTCTGCATGACTGAAGAAAAAAAATTGGAGCGCTTTCTCTGTCCGAGTTGCTCTGCGGACATGGAGTTCGACCCGGAATCAGGCGAGATGAAGTGCCGGTATTGTGGCCACAAGCAGCCGGTTGCAACCGATGTCCAGCCTGAAGCCGGAGTTCAGCCGCATGCGTTTGCTGAGATGCTCAGCAAGACGGGCAGCGAACATTTGCAACCGGTAAGCGACCAGGCCCTTGAGGCTCACTGCACTGGGTGCGGCGCAGTGGTGGCCTTTCATCCACCCGAAGTAGCTGGGACGTGCTCATTTTGTGGAGCAGCCATCGTTACCGAGCCGAAAGCCGCTGATCCCTTGATCGCCCCCGACGGTGTTTTGCCTGTCAAGGTACCCAAAAATCTTGCTCAGAAGGAGGTACAACAATGGCTGGCCTCTCGATGGTTCGCTCCCAACGCTTTGAAGAAATTGGCGCACCAGGAGGGGATTGGCGGGGTTTATCTTCCCTTCTGGAGCTACGACTCCGATACCGACAGCAGCTATGTAGGCGAGCGTGGTGAACACTACTAAGAGACCGAGTGGTACACCGATAGCGACGGGAAGCAGCAGTCACGCCAGGTGCAGCATACGCGCTGGTATCCGGCTTCTGGACGAGTAGCACGCCATTTTGATGATGTTCTGATCGCGGCTACCAAGTCAGTCAACGAAGCTCGGTTGAATAAGCTTCAACCTTGGGACCTCAACGCACTTTGTCCTTACGAGCCTGCGTATCTGGCGGGCTTCAAGGCCCAGCGATACCAGGTTGAGCTTCCTGCCGGTTTTGAGACAGCAAAGCAGGTGATGGGGCAGACCATTCAGCACGACGTGAGGCGCGACATAGGAGGCGACGAACAACGCATCCTCAGCGTGGACACGACGTACTCAAACGTCATGTTTCGGCATCTGCTGCTGCCGGTCTGGATCGGCGCTTACCGTTTCCAAAATCAGGTCTATCAGGTGGTCGTCAATGCCCGTACCGGCGAGGTCCAGGGCGAGCGGCCCTACAGCACCTGGAAGATCCTCTTCTTGGTGCTATTCATTATCGCGCTGATAATAGTGATTGCAGTGTTGAGTCAGAAATAGCATATAGCAGTCAAATGTGGCAGTAGCAGTCAAATATGGCAGCAAAATGTGTAAGCCAAAATGTGTAAGCTAAAAAAAATGTGTAAGCTAAAAAAATTGTAAGCTAAAAAATGTGGCACAGCCGCCCTCGGCTGTGATGAGACAATTTCATGTCAAAAAACACTGCATGTACAGAAGGGATCAGTGTCATCCTTAGAGCTTGGTTTTCAATTACCCACTTACCAATTTCCCCAATTACCCAATTCTTCTAAGCTCCATAACTCTTCCTTAAATAATCCGTGATCTCGCTCTCAAGCTGAGCGTAACCGCCGTGAATGGTATTGCGTAACGCGGTCTCAATGGATTCCCCTTGCCCCAGTCGCGAGAGAATCCTGGCCAGATCACTCATGCCGTAGTTAGTGCGTATATATTCCACCGCAGCCAGGGCCTCAGCGTAAGCCACGGAAGCTTCTCCAAAACTGTAGGTCTGAAATGATCCTTCCAATTGGTTCAGAGGAATCTGGTGTCCCGAGATAAAAAGCGATGCTAGCCGGCTGCCTACAGGAGAGGTAGAGCGTGGCTCCTCGATTTGAGCGATGCCTTCATTAAGCCATTGTGGCACATGTCCGTGGGTGATTTGCGCAATGAATGAGTGCGTAAGTTCGTGCCGCAAGACGCGGACTAACTCAGGCGTTACGCTGGTTATTCCGGAGATCGGGAGGCGGATTTTGCCGTCATTCAAAGCTGCCGACCAGGAGGGCGCCTGGGTTATGTCGAAGAACGCCTCTTCAGTGTAAAGAGAGACGGAGATGCTGTTCTTAGGAGCAGCTCCGAGATCGTTCATCAACTTTCTGTAATGGTCTTCGAGTACGCCCAGAACCTGGCTGCGCAGCTCATCCGAGACACGGGATCCTTCGTAGCGCAGAACAAAGTGGCCGCTTTCCTGCAGGCGAAAATCTGCCTCGGCCTTCGATTCCCGTTCCATCCGGTCTAGAAGCGCCGCTATTTTTTCATCTGGCCGGAGGCCAAGCGATGTTTTCCACGCCGTTGCAGCATCACGAGTGCGATCGTTCTTGTAGTAAGCGTATCCCAGCAAAGCGAAAGCATCAGCTGATTGAGGGTTCACGCGGGCCGCTCGCTCGGCATACACCAGGGCTTCATTGCTTCTGCCGAGCTGCAACATCACCGCGACATAGTGCTCCAGCAGCACGACATGATTTGGGGCAAAGCCCAAGGCTATCTGAAGATACCGGGCAGCCTCCGGGAGGTTGTTGCGTTTTTCTTCGAAATGCGCGGCAAAAAAATTTGCCACTGCGGATCTTTCCGGAACCCCTTCAGCTTCAATCGCCTTAAGCGCTGCACGGTCCAACTGGCCCTCGTGAACAATCCGTGAGGAGAGATCGTCCCGGATTTCAACCTGCTCCTGCACTTTGGGCAGGTCTTCTGGAGCGATTTGGTTTTTTGCCGAGGGAACACTGAGTGGTCCGCCAGTGTCTATCTTCTGAACAGAGGATTTAGGAATAACATAAGTGTTGTCGCCGATGGTGTACTCTATCCTTCCGTTACTTTCATGCGCTGAATCGGCGACGATGCGATTGCCGTTCTTGAGCTGGATAACATCAGCCCGGACCGCAAAACAGAAGGCCGTCAACCAAAGAATTGTGATCGTAAATCGCAAGTGTAACGATTTTAGCAATTGTGACACGCTCATGAAGAAGTACTTTTATCTGATTACCAAAGTGCTCACGCTTGGCTTGGTGGTGGCTGGGACATGCGGGGCACAGGCCCCAGCGCAGACCACGCCTTCACTGGCCAGCGCCATTACCCTCTATCGCCAGCTTCTGAATCCAGTCTTTAGTCCCAATGATGTCTACGAGTTACGCCAGGTCTCGATCGATCGTGAAGACCTTCACGTTTCTTTCAGTGACGGCACTATCGTCCTGATGCAGAGCGTGGATGGTCACGTCACGGGAGCTTTTTTTGAAGGAGAAGGACACATCCTGCTATTCCCGCCAAATCGAGCCGAGAGGACATCGCTCTCCCTCTTCACCCATTCCGCGGTGCTGAACGAGAAGTTCAAAATGGCGTACCTGCGTTTTTTTGATGACCGGCTGGTTGAAGAGCTGCGAAGCGGATTTCGTCCGGCCCACGATCCCCAAGGCTTCATCAACAAATGGAAAGGGCCGGCGCAGTCCCTGGCCCGGGCTGATAGCCTTTCGCTTCTCCAGGCAATGACCAATTCAGGGGATGCTGCTTCACGGCTCCTTCATCTGCGGATGGCCGAAACCTCCTTGGGTGTCTTCGATGTGTTTTTCGATACCAACGCTCCGGAGCAAATTGCTGTGGCCCAGACCGCCCTCAATAGTAATGGCCGTTACTACGATACATGGGCGGCGTTTCCCATGCGCTCATCCCGGGAAACCGGAAAAGGTGCCTTGCCTCCGTCCGCTTCCGTTCGCGTTTCCGACTTCCGCATCTCCAGCAAAATAGAATTGCCGAGCAACTTGTCCGCCGAAGCAGAGCTGACCTTGACTGCTAGGAAATCAGGCCAGCGTACACTCATCATGGAGTTGTCGCGATATCTGAAGGTCGCTGAGGTCAAACTGGATGGCCAGCCAGTGGAATTCATACAAAACGAGGCCATCGATGGCAGCGATCTGGCACGTCGTGGAAACGATTTCATTGCCATTGTTCTGCCTGCGTCCTTGGAGAAGGAACATCCTGCCAAACTGGTATTTAGGTATTCAGGGCCGGTGATGTTTGATGCCGGAGGAGACTTGATTTACGTCGGCGATCGCGGTACTTGGTATCCGAGTCCTGGCCCTTCGTTTGCAAACTTTGATCTGACCTTTGAATATCCATCGGACTGGACCCTGGTGGCCACCGGCAAACGTGTTTCCACCGCTGGCCAGAATGGCGTCCAAATCGCCAGATTCGTTTCCGACAAACCCATTGCTCATGCCGGCTTCAACCTGGGAAAGTTTGATACCGCAACCGCATCGGCCGCCGGAATTGTGATCGACGCCTACGCAGCCAGAAATGTGGAGCGAAGGCTAGCCAAGCCTGAGGCTCATGCCGGGCTGTTTCCTGAGCCATCGAAACAGGTGCAAAGAATTACCGCCGAAGCTGCCGCGACCGTAGAATTTCTTTCCAACGAACTCAATGCCTTTCCCTATTCCCGGCTGGAAATTACGCAACTGCCCGCATTGTTGAGCCAGTCCTGGCCGGGGTTGATCTATCTTTCCAGCATGGCCTTTCTGACCTCCGATGAAAGGCAGGCGCTGGGCATAAAAGATCCGTATGTCGAATTACTCTTAAGCGACCTGATGCTGGCGCATGAGACTGCGCATCAATGGTGGGGCGATGCTGTAGATTGGGAATCCTATCGTGACCAGTGGATTATCGAGGCGCTTGCTAATTACAGCGCCTTGGTGATGCTGGAGAAATCTGGTCCCGAAAAAATAAAGGTTGCGCTTGACCACTATCGAAGCGAATTGCTCAAAGAGACGCCGAATGGGACCGTTACTGAAGCCGGCCCGGTTACTCTGGGGCAGCGCCTGACCTCTTCCAAGTTCCCGCAGGCTTTTGAGCCGGTCCTGTATGGCCGGGGAACATGGTTGATTCACATGCTGCGAAGCATGTTGCGGGAGGCCAGCGGCGGCAAGAATGACTCGTTGTTCTTTAGCGCCTTAAAAGGGCTGCTGGCAAAGTCTCCCAACGGAAAGATTTCAACCCGCGATCTGCAGCGTGCTTTTGAGGAGGTATTGCCGCCCATGCTCTCCTATGAAGGGCAAAAATCGCTCGATTGGTTTTTTGATAGCTGGATCAACGGTGTCTCCATTCCGCAATTCACCCTTGAGAATCTGCATATTGCGACGGCTGGTTCGCAGGTCAAAGTCAGCGGGGTCATCCGGCAAACCTTTGCCGACAAGAACATGGTAACGGCCATGCCTGTTTACGGAGTCGATCAGGATGGGCGCTCTTACTTTCTTTCGTTTATCTTTGTGGATGAACCCAGCCAGGAATTCCAATTGACCGCCCCGCCAGGAACAAAAAACGTTGTGCTCGACCCTCAAAACAGCGTACTCAAACGCTAAAAGAGTAAAATTTCAAACTTAAAATTTGAAAATTGGAAATTGAGGTGAGGAATATGCGTCAGATCGTTCTGGTTTGCCTGATCTCATCATTTGTTTGTACAGCTTTTGCTCAAGGCCCGTCTGGCCCGCACACCTACACGCTGAAAGCCACGCCGCAGACCGTTGCGTGGGGCTATTACGATGCTGCTGCCGCGCCGGTTATGCATATTCGTTCCGGTGACACGGTTATCTTTGAAACCTTGCTGACCAACAGCCCTATGGGTCTGGAAAAAGCAGGTGTTCCTGCCGGCGAGGTGCAGCAGAATCTCCGCGATATCTACAAGGAAGTCACCAACCGAGGCCCGGGCGGACACATCCTGAATGGCCCTGTCTTTATCGAAGAGGCTGAACCCGGCGATACCCTCGAAGTGCATATTCAGAAAATTGATCTTGCTATTCCCTACGCATACAACGGCTTCAGATTTGGAGCAGGTTTTCTGACCGATGATTTTGCTTACTCCCGAATAAAGATCATTCCCTTGGATCGGGAGCGCATGGTGGCCAAATTCGGCCCTGGGATTGAGATTCCTCTGCATCCATTTTTCGGCAGCATGGGAGTGGCCCCGCCTGAGGCCTATGGCAAAATCAACAGCGCTCCACCGGGAGTCCATGCTGGAAACATGGATAACAAAGAGCTGGTGGAAGGATCGACACTATATCTCCCGGTCCATGCCCGCGGAGCGTTATTTGAAATTGGTGATGGACATGCCGGGCAAGGCAACGGCGAGGTTGACATTACTGCAATGGAGACCTCTCTAGTCGGCAAGCTCCAGTTCATTGTCCGCAAAGGAGTGAAAATTAAATATCCGCGGGCGGAAACCCCAACTCATTACATCAGCATGGGGTTTGACGATGACCTGAGCGCCGCCGCCCGTTTGGCCGTGAGGGAGATGATCGACTTTCTGGTGAACGAAAAACATCTGAGCCGTGACGACGCCTACATGCTGACCAGCGTGGCTGGCGACGTGGATATCACAGAATTGGTAGACGGTAATAAGGGCGTCCACGTAATGATGCCGAAGGCGATTTTTACCGGCAAATAGAACATTTACCAAGGCTGCCGTTCTTGTTTTGGTTTATCAGCGTTCATTCGCGCAAATCAGCGGTAAGAAGTTGGTTCTCCGGGGGCAAGGTTTTAGCAGTTCCGATCACCGATCATCAGACCTGTCCCGGCTGGCCGTGGATCTCCCGATTCCCGACTAGGGGCTGAATGCTGAGTGCTGACTGCTGAATGCTACTCATTTTGAGTCACAAGTTACCTTCGTAACCCATGAATTTCCATCGCCTTGCGCGATACTTTGGCATACACTTTCGAAAACTTGCCAAGGGTACGCGTTCGTAGATTTCAGAAAAGAAAGGCATTGCAATGCTCATCCCAATCCGGCATGAAAATATGTCGGCGCGGAGATGGCCCATCATCACTTTGGGGCTGATCGCCATCAACGTTGTCGTCTTCTTGCTTACCTTCCAGACCATCGACCAGCAGGTGCAGTCAGCGCCGGATACCGGTGAAGTGAAGTCTCGTATCCTGATGCTGGCCGCCGTACATCCTGAGCTGAAGGTCCCGCCGGATGTGGAAGAAATGATTGCAGATTGCAAGGCCCGTACCCCGAAGCTCTGGGACAGGTATCAGAACCAAAGCGTCGACTTGATGGATGCCTGGTATTCCAGAATGACGCTGATGCACGACGCCGACGCCCTGCAGGAGGAAATGGATTCTCTAATCAAAGAGTATTCAGAGTTGAACGCCAACGCGCCTCAAACGCTGTTGGCGAAATATGCGTTTGTTCCAGCGCATCCAACGCCCCAAAGTTACATTACCGCCAATTTCCTTCACGGCGGCTGGCTGCACTTAATCGGCAACATGTGGTTTTTGTGGCTTGCCGGTTTTGTGCTTGAGGACGCCTGGGGCCGTGTCCTCTATCCAATTTTTTACCTCCTTGCGGGTGCGGTCGCCTTGCAGTTTCACGCCTGGACGAATCCCGGGAGCCTTGTTCCAACGCTGGGTGCTTCAGGGGCGGTTGCAGCTCTGATGGGTGCGTTTCTGGTGCGCTTCCCCAAAATGCAAATCAAAATGCTGGTGTGGTGGCGGATAATTCGCTTTGACACCTTTGAAGCACAGGCTTACTGGCTGCTGCCCCTATGGCTGTTGATGGAGATCTTCTACGGAACGTTGTTTGGGTCGATCAGTGGCGTTGCTCACTGGGCGCATGTCGGTGGCTTCATCTTTGGCGCGCTTGCCGCCCTGGCGATCAGCGCAACCGGCCTGGAGCACAAGGCAAGTAAATCCATCGAGGCCAAGATTGACAAGGATGTTTTGAAAAACGATCCGGCCATTGACCAGGCCGGCGATCTCCTCGAAAAAGGCCAGTTTGATGAAGCAACCGCCATCTTGAAGAATTACCTGGCAACCAAGCCCGATTCCCTGGATGCTTGCGTCCTGCTTCAGCAGGTCTATTGGCGAAAAAGCGATCTTCCCGCTTACCGCGAGACCGGCGCCAGACTCTGCGCTATGCACCTGAAAGCGCGTGAGCCTGAACTGGCCTTGCAGGATTACGAAGATTTTCTCAACACCGGTGGCGATAAGATGCCGGCGGCGACCTGGATCGATCTATGCCGTGCGCTCGAAAACCAACAGAATTTCGACCGTGCTTTGAGCGAGTATCAGAAGCTCATGGCAGCTTATCCCTCGGAAAAACAGTCTCTGCTGGCGCAAATCGGCGCGGCCAAAGCCTGCTTAAAATTGAGTCGCCCTCAAGACGCATTAAAGTATTACGAATTGGCTAAAACCTCGCCCATTCCGCACCTGGATTGGGAGCAGACCATCGAAGCAGGAATTCGTACAGCCAAGGCTGCGCTTGCGCCCGGTCAGCCTTCTCTGCCTCCGAAACTTGGTGCCCACGCCTGAAGACACTCGCGTAAGCGCAGGACGCATAGCTAGAGCATTTCCAGGGTTGGTGTAGACCAGATTTGTGTCAGAGCTTAGCCTGTCCTAGAGGTGAGCTTGTGAGCCGAAGGAAAGTTCATTCGTCCCGAAAAGATTGAAAACATTCGGCTTCAGCCGCTGAAGCGATTTTCTTGATCACCCGATCACCGGATCACCCGATCTCCCGATCACAATACCAGCTTGCTCAGTGCATCCAGGCACTCCTGATTGTCAGGCGCCTGGCCCAGTTCATAGACTTTGGAAAAGGCGATCTTTCCTTCCTTGTCCACGATAAAGACCGCTCGTTCATTGATTCCAGGCAGCGGCTCGCTCTCGCGCAAAATGCCGTACTTTTGGGCAATGCCGCCGTGGGGCCAGTAATCGCTGGCCAGGGAGTACTCCTGCCACCCGATCGACTTTTCCTGCCAGGCAAGGTGGCTGTAGATTGAATCGGTGCTGATGCCCACGACCTGGGCATTCAATGCGGCGAACTTAGGCAGGTCCCTGCTGTACGCCGACATCTCGTCGGTTCAGGTTGGGCTCCAGTCCAGCGGATAAAAGGCCAGTACTACGTTTTGCTTGCCCCGGAACTCACCCAGCTTGAATCTGGTTCTCTGCTTGCCTGTTACTGCGGGGAGCTCAAAGTCCGGGGCAGTGTCGCCTACCCTCAAAGCTGCCATCCCAACCTCCGCTTACAATAAATAGAAAAGTATGATGACTTACGAACAAGATAAAATTCTGCCTGGACGTAATTGAGTTATTGTAGCTTGAGGCGCACAGGAGGCGTGAGCGGAGCGGGAGCCTCCTGCCGAAATCCTGAGCGTAAGCGAAGGATCGGTTCGTTTGAGGCGCACAGGAGGCGTGAGCGGAGCGGGAGCCTCCTGCCGAAATCCTGAGCGTAAGCGAAGGATCGGTTCGTTTGAGGCGCTTAGGAGGCGTGAGCGGAGCGGGAGCCTCCTGCCGAAATCCTGAGCGTAAGCGAAGGATCGGTTCGTTTGAGGCGCTTAGAAAGGCGTGAGCTCCCACTAAAATCCTGAGCGAAGCGAAGGATCCCTATCAGGAAGCATAGTGAGTGGCGGGAGCGAAGCATCGTTTGGTTTGAGCCTCCCCGGCACGTGGGACGACAAAACTACAAAGGCTGGCATCGAACCGAAAAAGGGTATGGGACTAGAGCGTGTCTCAAAAATGCCGCTAGAAGTTTTTTGGTGGAAGAGCAGGCCTTTAGGCCTGCGTTTATCGGCCTAGAATGACCGGCTTTAGCCGTGGTGGTAAAACAAACCTTATTTTTGAAACACGCTCTAGACAGAAACGAAGGAGTAATCATGCTGGGATTCGACAACTATAACTATGATCGCTTTAGCCGCGACCATCTGCGTGAGTGTGGACAGACGACTTTTGCTGGTCCCGAGCCAGGGGAGCGCGCCCCTGACTTTAAAGCAAAGACCCTGGATGGGGAAACCATACGCTTGAGCGATTTCCACGGCAAAAAGAATCTCTTGCTGATATTTGGCTCGGCCACCTGTCCTATGACGGCTGGATCGCTCCAGGGCATCAATGAACTTTATGATGAGTTTCGTGGCGATGAAATCGAATTTCTCTTTGTCTACGTGCGAGAAGCCCATCCCGGCGAAAAGATCCCAGCACACAGCTCACGGAACAAGAAGATGCAGGCAGCCAGCCTGCTGCGCGATCAGGAAGAGATTGCCATGCCCATCGTCGCCGACGACCTGCATGGATCCATTCATCGCAACTATTCCAAACTACCCAATCCTGCTTTCCTCATCGATAAATCCGGCCGTGTGGCCTTTCGTTGCATGTGGACAAAGCCGGCAGAACTGGCGAAGGCTGTTGAAGAGTTGCTGGAACTGCAACAGGAACGCGGCGTTGACCACGTAGTCGTCAACGGCGGGCAAGACCTCTCCATGCCGCTTTCCTATGGAGTGCTGTATTCCTACCGGGCGCTGGAGCGGGGCGGTGAGCAGTCGCTCAGCGACTTTCGCGAAGCCGTGAGTCTTCGCGGACACAAGACATTCACGACTGGACGCGTAGCCGAGTCGCCCGTAGCGCCCCCCGGCCGCGTGCTGGCGATTGCAGCCGTAACCGTGGCTGTTCTGGCTGGAGGATTGTATGCAGGTTTCGAGCTGCGCAAACGCCGCCTCAGTATCCGCCGCAATCCCTACCGCGCCTATGAAAAAGAAGAAGTCAAGGATACCGACACTGGCACGGATTACGGTGCTGTAGGAATTTAACGGTGGAAGAACGGCCCTTGCCGCGCTACGTTGCAAAGGGTTTGGTTGCGGCTATCCCGCGCTTACGTTACAAAGGTTTTTGGTTTATCAGCGCCAATCAGTTGAATCAGTGCCATCAGTGGTAAGAAGTTGGTTTTGTCTTCCCGGTGAGGTTTTCTCTGCGTTCTCCGCTCTTTCTTGCGACCTCTGCATTGCTAACAATCAGATTCGTGTCAGGCCGCGAAGGATTTTGTGAAGATTCGTTGCCTTCCATCGTGTCCTTCGTCTTTACCTTCGTGCTCCTTCTTGGTTATGGGTTTGGTTTCCTCTGCTTCCGGAGCCTGCCCTCGAGCGTAGCGAAGGGTTCCTCCGTGTTTCAAAGGTTTTGGTTTATCAGCGTTCATCCGCGCAAATCAGCGGTAAGAAGTTGGTTTTTCTTTTGGTTGCGGCTCTGCCGCGCTTACGTTGCAAAAGTTTTGGTTTATCAGCGTCAATCAGTTGAATCAGCGTCATCAGTGGTAAGAAGTTGGTTTTTCTCAGATTAAAAGGATTCTGTCGCCGCCTGCACTGTGCGCTGAATATCTTCCTCCGAATGGGCCGCGCCAACGAATACAGCTTCGTACTGTGATGGTGGCAAATAAATCCCTTTTTCCAGCATGGCGCGGTAGAAGTGTCCAAAGGTCGTGGTATCAGACTTGGATGCAGTGTCCCAATCGTGGACCTCTCCCGCCTGAAAAAACCAGGTGAACATTGAGCCGGAGCGGTTGGCCGAGAGAGGAACGCCTTTTTTCCTGGCGGCGTCGATTACCTGTTCGACCAGCGAGGCTGTCCGTTGCTCGAGCTGCCTGTAGATCTCCGGGTGCTTCTTCAAATGCCGTAGCGTGGCCAGACCGGCAGCCATGGCCAGCGGGTTCCCCGACAGTGTTCCGGCCTGGTAGACCGGGCCCAGAGGAGCGATCAAATTCATGATCTCGCTGCGCCCGCCATAAGCGCCAACCGGCAGACCTCCGCCAATGATCTTTCCCAGAGTCGTCAAGTCTGGCTTGATTCCGTAAAGCTCCTGAACTCCGCCAAAGGCTAAGCGGAACCCGGTCATGACCTCATCAAAAATCAGCACCGTGCCATGCTGGGCCGTGATGTTGCGGAGGAATTGCAGATAGTGATCACGGGGCGGCACGCACCCCATGTTGCCCACCACCGGCTCAACAATGAGGCAGGCAATCTGTTGTGGAAATTTTTGAAAGGCCTCTTCGACCGCCTTCTGGTTGTTGAATGGTAGGGCCAGCGTAAACTGCGCCAGCTCTTCCAGAACGCCGGCGGAGCCGGGAATGCCGAGCGTGGCCACCCCGGAGCCGGCTTTCACCAGGAGTGAATCGGCGTGTCCGTGGTAACAGCCTTCAAACTTGATGATGTATTTGCGATTGGTGAAGGCTCGCGCCAACCGGATGGCGGACATGGTAGCTTCTGTCCCTGAGCTCACCAAGCGCACTTTGCTGATCGACGGAAAGGCATCAATGACGGCCTCTGCCAACTCTGCCTCAATGGGCGTACATGCGCCGAAGCTGGCGCCATCGCGATTGGCTTTCTCTACCGCCTCCACGACTTCAGGATGAGCGTGGCCCAGAATCAGCGGTCCCCAGGAGCCGATATAGTCGATGTACTCGTTGCCGTCGGCGTCCCAGATATGCGAGCCCTTGCCCCGCAAGATATATGGAGGATCACAGGCGACCGACTTAAACGCCCGGACAGGAGAGTTCACCCCACCCGGAATCACACGCGAGGCGCGTGCATGCAGATCTCTACTCTTGTTCATGATTGGCATGGGGTAATTAATATATCGCACGCGCAGGATTTCCCTTTGTTGTTCCTTCGTGTCCTTCGCTCTTTACTTCGTGTTCCTTCGTGCTTAAGTGGTCTTGGTTTTCCTCCGCTGCCTCTGTTCCTCCGTGTTTCAAAGGTTTGTTTTTGGTTGTGGCTATGCCGCGCTGTGGTTAAGGTGTTGACTCTGATTTTACTGTTCTCCGTGTCTCTGCGCCTCTGCGGTGAAAGGGTTTTGGTTTTTCTTCGGCTGACCGCTGAATGCCAAGTGCTTCTTTTGGTTGCGGTTATGCCGCGCTGTGAATGAAGGTGCTGATTTATCAGCGTGAATCAGCGTAAATCAGCGGTAAAAAGTCTTCCGATCCACCGATCATCGGATTTCCTGACGGCTGGCCGTGGATTCCCGGCTTCCTCTGCGTTCTCCGCTCTTTCTTGCGACCTCTGCGGTAAAGTTTTTGACTTTGCTTTTTGGTTGTGGCAATGTCGCGCTGTGGTTAAGGTGTTGATTCTGATTTTACTGTTCTCCGTGTCTCCGCGCCTCTGCGGTGAAAGGGTTTTGGTTTTTCTTCGGCTGACCGCTGAATGCCAAGTGCTTCTTTTGGTTGCGGTTATGCTGCGCTGTGAATGAAGGTGCTGATTTATCAACGTGAATCAGCGGTAAAAGGTCCTCCGATCACCCGATCCACCGATCTCCAGATCACCCGATTCTTCCGTCGTCCTATGCCGCTCTATGCCGCGCCTTGCCGCTCGTGCTTGGCGAGAAGTCTTGACACAATGCCTGTGTTGTTACTTCAAGGAGGTGCGCTATGCTGAAAAAAACAGTTTTCTTTTTCATGATGATTGTGTTTGCAGGGCTTAGTTTTGGACAGGAGAACTCTCGGCCCCCTGACAACAAGGAGCTGATCACGAAAGCCAGAAGCTTTTATGTTGTCTCCGACACGGTCTACATGAAACGCGAGCGGCTGGAAAGTTCTTTGTTGGGCTCAGCCGAATTTAAGGCTTGGGACCTGCAGGTTTCCAACAATGAACGGCGGGCAGACATGCTCATCAATGTAAAGCGGATACCGTTCACCAACCACTTTAGCTATACGGTGACGGACCGTGCTACCGACACCGTGGTCATGGCGGGAGTAGTGGACTCGTTGGCTGGCACTGTGTATTGGCTCATTGCCGATGAAATTGTCCACAAGATGAAAGCGCTACGAGGAGATCCGCCGCCGCAGAGACTCTAGCGCACTAAGAATCGCCTGAACCGCTCTAAATCTTGTTAGAATAAATCTTGTGATCCTTCCGTTCGTCCGCGAAGTCCTGGCGGACGTGGAAAAGAGCCCTAGGTTTCAGCAGGCGGCCGCATATCTCAAACAGCGTAGGGGGGAGGTAGCTCCCCCTACGGGGCGTATCCGTCTATCTGGCATTGTCCCCTCCGCCAAAGCCCTGTTGATTCCGTTTCTGCAACGCGCTTCCGCCCGGCCGCTGATCATAGTTACACCTACCAGCCGCCAGGCCGAAGCCCTGCTTCCGGTGGTCCAGTCCTTTTGCGACCTTACAGCAGCTTGTAACCCCCAGGCGGTGGTCACCCTGCCGGCCTATGACGTGCTGCCGTTTGAAAACATGTCTCCCCATCCGGAAATCCTGGAAGAGCGGGCCACTGCCTTATGGAAGATTTCAACTGGGGCTGCCTCAATTGTGATTGCTCCTATGGAGTCGACAGCCTTGCGTCTGCATCCGGCGGAGCACTACTCCGGTCTGGCTCGGGTGATTCGCCGGACGGATTCAGTGGATGTGGAAGAGTTGGTCCAGCACTTGAATACCGTGGGCTACACCCCCATGGACGTGGTTGAGATGCCCGGACAGTATGCCGTGCGCGGTGGACTGCTGGACGCCTACCCCCCAGAGGCAGATCGGCCATTGCGCATTGAGCTTTTCGGGGACGAGGTGGAGTCCATTCGCAAGTTTGATCCCGGCACCCAGCGCTCCGCCGCCCCCGTCGATGAAGTATTTCTGCTGCCACTTGCCGAGACTCCCATTCGCGAAGAGGTGCTCACTGAGATTCATGCGCGTCTTTCGGGCTCGCGCATCGAAGGTACGGAAGAGCGCGTGCGCGAGGCCACCGCAGCTACGGGTGTGACCGTCTTCCCCGGATGGGAGTTCTATGCTCATGCCGGCGCGCAGCATACTCTGTTCGATTTGCTGCCCGGCGCTATGGTGTTTGTTGACGAACCAGTAGACCTGGAAGCGGAACAGGAGCGCTGGTGGAAGAAAGTCAACCAGCGCCACGAACAGAGTGGTGTGGGCAAACTGGCCACACCGGAAGATATCTATCTGCCTCCTGAAGAATGGAATGAGCACATTGCCAAATCGCTGGGTGGAGACTTGATGCATCTGGGGATGATCACAAGTCATGCCCAACCGCCGGCGGTGGTGGATATATTCGAAGGTGAATTCCCGGCAGCGGCGGTGAACGATCTCTCAGTTGGAGAAACCGCCGCCGCACCATCCCCGGACCTCCCGGTCCCCGGATCACTCGATCTCGAGTTCCTCTCCCAGCCCACCACTCGTTTCCATGGCTCCATCCCTGCGATGGTGGAAGAGGTCAATAAGCTAACCAGTGAAGGGCGTCGGGTGATCTTCGCCGCGCCCAACACCGGCGACATGGAGCGCCTGGCGGACATCTTTACCGAATATCAGGTGCCCTTCCGCATGGGCAGCCGTAATCCCGCTCCCGGGAGTGAGACCTATCTGGACGAAACCGCCTATTTCACCGGAGATTTAACTACCACCACCATTGTGCGTGCCGTGGTCCCTGACGGAGTGGTCTTGCCCGAGTCGCGCTTGGTGCTGTTCGGCGCTCGTGATCTGTTCGACGATTCCGAGGTCGTGGTCAAGCGTCCGTTGCGCCAAAAATCCAAGACTGCGGCCTTTATGTCCGACTTCCGCGATCTGGCCATGGGCGACTACGTAGTCCATGTCGAGCACGGGATTGGCATGTACCTGGGCCTCAAAGAGCTCCAGCAGGGCGACATAACGGGTGAGTTCATGTTGCTGGAGTTTGCCGAGAGCGCTAAGCTCTACGTCCCGCTCACGCGCCTCGATCTTATCCAGAAGTACCGCTCCAGCGAAGGAGTCAAGCCGCCGCTGAGCCGCCTGGGAGGGACTGTCTGGGCCAAGACCAAAGCCCGGGTCAAGAAGGCCATGAAGGACATGGCGGATGAGCTGCTCAAGCTCTATGCTGTGCGCAAGGCGGCCAAAGGGCACTCCTTCCCCACGGACACGCAATGGCAGCGCGAGTTCGAAGATACCTTTGAGTACAACGAGACCGACGATCAGATCCAGGCCATCGCCGAGATTAAGCAGGACATGGAGTCGACCCTCCCCATGGATCGCCTGCTGTGCGGCGATGTGGGCTATGGCAAGACCGAGGTCGCCATGCGCGCGGCCTTCAAAGCGGTGCAGGACAACAAGCAGGTGGCAGTGCTGGCGCCTACCACTGTGTTGGTCTTCCAGCACTTTGAAAACTTCAAGCGCCGCTTTGCCGCCTTCCCCATCCTCATCGAGATGATGAGCCGCTTCCGCTCGCCTAAACAAAACAAGGAGACGGCCGAAAAGATCGAACAAGGCAAGGTCGATGTCCTGATCGGTACCCACCGCATTCTCTCCCAGGACATCAAGTTCCAGGATCTTGGGCTGGTAATTGTGGATGAGGAGCAGCGCTTCGGTGTTCGCCACAAAGAGCGTCTTAAGCAACTTAAGAAAGAAGTGGACGTGCTGACCATGTCGGCCACGCCTATTCCCCGCACTCTGCACATGTCGATGGTGGGACTGCGTGATATGAGTGTGATCGAGACCCCTCCCAAAGACCGCATGGCGATACAGACAGTAGTGGCGGCCTTCGATGAAAAGCTGATCAAGTCGGCGCTGGAGCATGAACTGGAACGTGGTGGGCAGGCCTACTTTGTCCACAACCGCGTGGAGACCATCTACGAGATTGCCGCCAAAATTCAGGAGATGATACCGCAGGGCCGCGTGCTGGTCGGACACGGGCAGATGTCGGAAGGCGAGCTGGAAAAAGTCATGATGGCCTTCGTACGCCATCAGGCGGACGTGCTGGTGTCGACCACGATTATTGAAAATGGACTCGACATCCCCTTGTGCAACACCATCATTGTCAACCGCGCCGACCGCCATGGCCTGTCTGAACTCTACCAGTTACGTGGACGCGTAGGCCGGTCGAACCGGCGTGCCTATGCCTATCTGCTTGTCCCGGCCGAGCAGGAATTGACTGCCATCGCCCGCCGCCGCTTGGCGGCCCTCAAAGAATTTTCCGATCTGGGCGCCGGATTCAAAATTGCCGCCCTTGATCTGGAGCTGCGGGGCGCCGGCAACTTGCTGGGTGGAGAGCAGAGCGGCCACGTCGACGCCGTGGGCTTTGAGATGTATACCAGCATGTTAGAGCGCACCATCCGCGAGTTGAAAGGCGAAGAGCTTACCGAGCGGGTCAGCACCCAGCTCAATCTGGGCATCGACCTGCGCATACCAGCACAATACATCGGCGAGGAAAACCAGCGCCTGCGTATGTACAAACGGGCGGCAGGAGTCGAGAACCAGGACCAGCTTGAGGACGTGCGCAAAGAACTCGAAGACCGCTACGGCCCCCTCCCCGCCCAAGTGCGCTACTTGCTGGCGGCATCAGCTCTCAAGCTGCTGTCCGAGCGAGTCGGGGTCTTTAACATCGATCGCAAACGCGATACGGCAACCATCAAGTTCACAGAGCAGGCCATAGTCGATCCCGAACGTTTGGCTCGTTTCGTAGCTTCGAACAAAGGCGCCCAGTTCAGCCCCGGCGGTATGCTGAAGTTCAACCTGAAATCCACCCAGCCTGAAGCGGTGATCGGACACCTGAGCACGTTGTTGCGAGAGTTGAGCCCGGAGATGGTGCGAGTGGAGTAGGACTGAAGCTGTCGCAGCGTCGGTAGAGTGCTCACCGCCAAATGCTTGAGATACAATTTCTGCATCTTACAACGTATTCAGGAACATGCTATGAAGATGAAAGTACGCAAGGCTGTATTCCCCGCTGCCGGGTTGGGCACGCGCTTTTTGCCGGCAACCAAAGCGCAGCCTAAAGAGATGCTCCCGCTGGTGGACAAGCCCATCATCCAGTACGGAGTGGAAGAGGCGATGGCCGCCGGTTGCGACCAGATCATCATCATCACCGGCCGAGGCAAGACCGCTATTGAAGATCACTTCGACGTCAGCTACGAACTGGAAAAAATGCTGGAAGAGCGCGGCAAGATGGACCTCCTGGCCATCGTTCGCCAAATCTCAGACATGATTCATGTGGCCTATGTCCGCCAGAAAGAGGCAATGGGGCTGGGACACGCCGTGCTGATGGCGCGGGAGCTGGTCGGCCATGAGCCTTTTGCCGTGTTGCTGGCGGATGACGTGATTGACGCGGAAAAACCTTGCCTGAAGCAGATGATGGAGGTCTTCGAAGAGACGCAGTCTTCGGTGATTGCTACACAAGAGGTAAACGGTCCGGCAATTTCTGCTTATGGCGTGCTGGATGCGAAGCGGGTAGAAGGCAAATTCAATGGACGCCTCCATGACGTTCGCGACCTGGTGGAGAAGCCCAAGCAGGAAGAAGCGCCTTCTAACCTGGCCATTATTGGGCGCTATATCCTTACGCCCACAGTTTTTGACACGCTGGAGCGCACTCCGCTCGGCACAGGGGGCGAACTGCAACTGACGGATGGGCTGCGCTGTCTGCTGCAATCGGGAGAAAAAATCTACGGCTATACATTTGAGGGCAAGCGGCACGACACCGGCGACAAGCTAGGCTTTCTGAAAGCCACAGTGGAATTTGCCCTGAAGCGCAACGATCTGGGCCAGCAGTTCAGAGACTATCTGCGCTCCCTGGATCTAGCGTCCACTCAGTCCACCACGTCCATTCAGTCCACACTTCGCTACGGGAAAAGTTGATTTTCATCCGATCACCGGATCTCCCGATGCTCTCACTCCGGTTCTTCGAAATCTTCATCCTGAAAAATATAAGGCGCGGTACGCACCAGGCGGAAGCGAACTTTGACCTCGCAGGTATCGCAGGGTGGGAAAGAGTCCCCGGAGAGCATTACAACCTCATGAGCGCTCCGGTGTTGCTTATCGTGGATTACTTCATAAATGCCGGTTTCACGCACAGTTTCCCCGGCGCTGAAGGTCGGGCCGGAGCGATGCTTACGCCCGGAATGCAACCGTGGCTTATCGCCTCCCTTAGCGCGGGGCAAGCCGCGATACAACTTGTTTTCCCGGTAAGAGAACGACTGCTTTGGTAGCTGCATGTTTAGTAAGTGAATAACAAATCTACTTATATAGCCCTGCGGTGTATCGGGACGCAACTGTTTTTTTCTAAAGAATGTGAATACCAGATTAATAGAACCAAATTCAATCTACAAAAGGCAATCAGCGCCAAATTCTGCCATGCGGCGCCGCAATCGGAATACGACGCATCCCACCGGCGAAGGATCAACCGCTCTCCTTGAAATCCGCGTCCTCTGAAATCAGGGCCGCTGAACGGGAAAGCATGAAACGCACGCTTCCCGCGCAGTGCGCACACAAAGGAAAGCGCTCCCCTTTAAAGATTGTGGCCCAATGCCTTTGACGATGCTCATCGTGCACGACCGTGTATACGCCTGATTCGGGGACCACATCGCCGGGTTTGAAGAGCTCTTCGGCCTTGGTTGCGCCTTGCATATTGCTCAGTGCTCCACCGGGAAAGCTGGAGCGAAATTAGTGTACTAAAAGCCAGGGGAACGTCCCACGCTTCTTTTGCGAACTATTGCGGTTTTTGCGCCTGATCAATAAGCAGAATGGGAATGCCATCGCGGACCGGGTAGATGCGTCCGCAGCCGTTGCATTGGAGTGAACTCTCGTCAGCAGCAAGTGTCAGCGGCTTCCGGCATTCGGGGACCGGGCAGACCAGGATGTCGAGAAGTTGTTTCAGCATCATGAGAGCATTGTAAATTGACAGGTGACCACTCAGTCCATCACGTCCACTCAGTCCACCACGTCCACTCAGTCCACCGCGTCCACTCAGTCCATCACGTCCACTCAGTCCATCACGTCCACTCAGTCCACCACGTCCACTCAGTCATCGCGTCCACTCAGTCCATCACGTCCACTCAGTCCACCACGTCCACTCAGTCATCGCGTCCACTCAGTCCATCACGTCCACTCAGTCCATCACGTCCACTCAGTTCATCACGTCCACTCAGTCATCGCGTCCACTCAGTCCATCACGTCCACTCAGTCCATCACGTCCACTCAGTTCATCACGTCCACTCAGTTCATCACGTCCACTCAGTCCACCACGTCCACTCAGTCCACCACGTCCACTCAGTCCACACTTCGCTACGGGAAAAGTTGACTCTCAGTAGTGGCCGCTGATAAGTCGGCCAATTGCAGTTTTCCTCAAAAATCGGCCAAATCTTATTGACAGATATTAGTAATATGCTTATAGTACTTTTATGTCCAGGCCAATTTATTCTCCGCCGTGATCGCTGTCAGCAAAATGTTCTGGCCGTCCCTGTGGAAGCAATTAAACGGCATGACCCAGCATTTCAAGTCGGCACAAACATGGCTGAGGTCGGCGAAAACGGGGTTTCAAGTCGGCACCCCAGACGTTCAAGTCGGCACAAATGGCCCTCAAGTCGGCACAAATTCGCAGGTCGGCACAGATATCCCCAATGTTTTCAACACTTGTACCAAAAATGTCGGTCTAGAGACGGTTTTTGCCTCCAAGAACGAACCTTTAGAGCAAAACCGTAAGGAGCCATGTAAGAAAATGACGCTTTAAAAGGGTGCGCTTTGAGGCGCTGGAATGAAGCGTGGAGTTGAGGTTGATACACAGCGCCTACCGAAAGACGCGATTACCGATTAAGATACTTTGTTTAATTTATGGCAGCCACAATCCTTGACGGCAATAAGATCGCCGCGCAGATCAGAGCGGAGCTTACGGAAGAAGTAAAACGTCTGACCGAGGCGGGCAAGCGTCCCGGTTTGGCGGTGATTCTGGCTGGGCACAATCCGGCTTCAGAAATTTATGTTCGCAACAAAGTAAAAGCCTGTGAGCAGCTAGGGATTCATAGCGAAAAGCTGACCCCGCCGGATTCAATCACCACAGAAGAACTCCTGGCGATGGTCCAGAAACTGAACCAGCGGGACGAGGTCGACGGCATCCTGGTGCAACTCCCTTTGCCTAAGCAGGTGGACTCGAAGAAAGTATTGCTGGCGGTCTCGCCGGAAAAAGACGTCGACGGTTTTCATCCGGTGAACGTCGGGAATCTGTCCACGCAGCGTCCGGGCCTTGTGCCCTGCACCCCCAGTGGCGTGATGGAGATTTTGCGGCGCAGCAATATTCCCGTTGAAGGCCAGAATGCCGTGGTGGTGGGCCGCAGCGATATTGTGGGCAAGCCGGCAGCTATGTTGTTGTTGAACAGCAACGCTACGGTCACAGTCTGCCATTCTAAAACGCATAACTTGCCTGCAGTCTGCCGCCAGGCGGACATTTTGGTTGCGGCCATCGGTAAGTCTGGACTCGTGACCAGGGAATTTGTGAAACCGGGAGCGGCAGTCATTGATGTTGGAATGAACAACATTACCGAACGCGCAGAGTTCGACAAATTCTTTTCCGGAAATGCCGCGCGTGAAAAAACCTTTACTGAAAAAGGTTCTACTTTGATAGGTGATGTTGATCCGCAAGTGGCCGAGGTAGCCGGCGCGATCACTCCCGTACCCGGTGGCGTGGGACCTTTGACTATTGCCATGTTGATGGTCAACACCGTGAAGGCATGCAAACTGCGCCGGGGAGACCGGTAAGCCGGTGCTGCGGGTTGGCCTCACCGGCGGGATTGCCTGCGGGAAATCAACCGTAGCTAAAATGTTTGCAGAACTGGGCGTTTATGTGATCCAGTCCGATCAAATCGCCCATGAACTGTACCGCCGGGGCGAGCCTGTCTATCAAGAGGTGGTCAAACGATTTGGACGCGACATCGTCAAGCCGGATGGCGAGATTGACCGCGCCAAGCTGGCATCCATTGCCTTCGGGGAGGGCCGCATTGAGGAGTTGAACCGGGTTGTGCATCCGGCTGTCATTCAGCATCAGGCCAAATGGATCTTCGAGATAGCCTCCAAAGAACCGGACGCTGTCGCCATGATTGAGGCAGCGTTGATTTTTGAGGCCCACACCAACGATCGTTTTGAGAAAATGATCGTAGTGACCTGTCGGCCGGAACAGAAGGCCTCCCGCTTTGCCCAGCGTGCCGGAATTGACGAAGCGTCGGCACAGGCCGAGGTGGAGCGCAGGATGAAGGCGCAAATTCCCGATGAAGAAAAAGTAAAGCGCGCTGACTTCGTTATTGATAATTCCGGGCCGCAGGAGCAGACTCGCAAGCAGGTAGAGAAGATTTTCGCAGAGCTGAAAGTGCTGGCGAAGAAGTAAATGCTTTTTTAGGTGAAGTGCAATGAAACTGTTACGTCCATTCTTACTGGCGATTCTTCTGGTTGCCGCTTTTTATGCTCTTACAACTCATCCGCGTTGGCCATTCACTCAGTCTCCGGTGACCCGTCCTGAGCATGTGGATCTGACCGAGGTTGCTGCCTCTCCATCCTTTGACTCTGAGGAGCAGGAGAATATTGCGGTCTACAAGAAGGCGCTGCCTTCGGTGGTCAACATTACCTCGACAGCAGTTGCCTATGATTTCTTTTACGGCGCGGTGCCCCAACAGGGGCAAGGCTCGGGCTTCGTGATCGATCCGACCGGGCACATTCTCACCAACTATCACGTGGTGGAAGGAGCGCGCCAGGTAGAAGTCACCACCAGCGATAAGAAAAAATATCGTGCAGAAATAGTCGGCGCCGATCCGCAGCATGATCTGGCGGTGATTCAGATTTCCGGACGCTCAATTGCTCCGGCCGTGCTGGGCGATTCCAAAGGGTTGATTGTCGGCCAGAAGGTCTATGCCATCGGCAATCCATTTGGACTGAGCGGGACCATGACCCGGGGTATTATCAGCTCTATACGCTCGGTGCGTGGCCAACGCGGATTCATCGACGAAGCCATACAAACCGATGCAGCTATCAACCCGGGAAATTCCGGCGGGCCGCTTCTGAATTCACGCGGTGAGGTCATCGGCATTAACTCCATGATCCTGACTGGCGGCGCTGAGCAAAGCGCTGGCATTGGCTTTGCCATTCCTATTAACACGGCAAAAGCAGTTCTCAACGATCTGGTCACATTAGGGCGGGTGCGCCGTCCAACCTTGGGAATACAAGCCCTTCCGATCGGACCTCAATTGGCGGACCAATTAGGGCTGGCCGCTGACTCAGGATTGCTGATTATTCAAGTGGTGCCAGGCGGAGGCGCGGAACACGCAGGTTTGCGCGCCGGTAAAGAACGCGCCTATCTGGGCAACGTACCCATCATGCTGGGCGGTGATTTGATTGTGGCCGTTGAGGGTCAGCCGGTGGAAGAGCTTCAGGACCTTTCACACATTATGCAGAACCACCGCGCCGGAGACGCGGTGACCGTGACCATCTATCGGGGTAAGCAGAAGATGGATGTGCGCGTTACCCTAGGCGAAGCTACAGCTTGATAGGAGATGTGATTGGGACTATGAATTTGCCGGCAGCTTGGCCTGAGGCCAGAAAATCAACAGAGATGATCTTCCTCACTGCGGCTGACGCTCGTCGGATGGAAGCAGCGGAGGAACATGGTGCTTTGTACTATGCCCGTGCTATGAAGCCGGAACGTCCTAAGTGGGACAGTGCGTGGGAGTCATTCGGCGGCGGGCATCTGGTATTCGTGGCCAAGGGCGCCCCGGTAGGTCGCGCTCATGGCCTGGGTTTTGCTGGCAAGGTCACTGTTGAAGATATTCAACACGTAGAGCGATTTTATTTTGAACGAAAAACCTCGGCCCAGGTTGATGTGTGTCCTTATGCCGATCCTTCACTGTTTGAGGCTTTGAACCAGCGCGGGTTTCAGGTGGCTGAGTTCAATCAAACCCTGGCGCGATGGATCAGCCCAACCGAGCCTCTGGGCGCGCGAGTGGGAGGAGTAGAGATTCGCGGAATCAGGAAAGAGGAGGCGCAAGAATGGTCGACCCTGCCGGCCCGCGTCTTCTTCAAAGATAAGTGGCAGCAATTTATGGATTTTTTCCGGCCATGGGCCCGGCCAGATAATGCGCTGACCCTCGCGGCGATTGTTAATGGACGCATGGTAGCCACCGCCAGCGGTCTTATCATTCCGGAGTGCAAACTGGCTGCCTTTTTTGGCGCGGCCACTCTGCCGGAGTTTCAAGGCCGTGGCATCCAATCCGCATTCATGCAGCAGCGGCTGAAGATAGCGCAGCAGGCAGGATGTGACCTGGCGCTTACCCTTACCCTGCCGGGGACAACTTCGCAACGCAACGTGGAGCGGGCCGGTTTCCGCGTGGCCTATACCAAAGTAGTAGTCAGCAAACCCTGGTCATCTGAATTCCAATAGTCAGTAGCCTAATCTGCTTTCTATTCGTTAAGTAAAATATCGGTTTTGTCTAATATTTGCATTGTCCGACATTAACACGACAAAGTACTTTTTTTCCCGCACAAACAAGGCTAAGCTGGTGCGCACAAAAGTACCCCCAGAAAACCTCGAACAAGAACCGAAAAGGAGAAAAAGCAAATGGCTTTTTGTGGAAGTTGTGGTGCACAACTAGCAGAAGGGGCTGCTTTCTGCCCTAAGTGTGGCGCCAGGGCGGGTGCAGCCGCTCCTGGCGCAGCGACTGGCGCAGCTCCAAGTCAGGCCCGTTCTCAGACGGCTGTGCAGGCCCAAGCTTATTTACAGGATGCGCTGAAAGCGCTGAAGGTCATCGTCGTGGATCCCATGGATGGCCTTGCCGAGGCATTCTCTTCCATGGATAAGACCAGGGCCATGGCCGTAGGTCTCACCTTTGCTGTGATGTTCGAGGTGTGTTGCCTCATATCAGGGATCGTGACCATCTCTCGCTTGACGCCTCGCCTGCCACCTGAGTTAAGAAACATTCCCGGATATGAAGTTTCAGGACCAGGTTTTAGCGCATATCTGAAGATACTTCTCGTCGGCGCCGTTGTCTTTGCCGCAGTAACCGGCGGTTTGGCCTTGGCGCGCCTGGCTTCTCGAAGTTCCAAGGGGGGCTTTGAGGGAGATATCTTCGCTGGCGGCGCTGCTGTCCTGCCCTTCGGAATTCTGGCTTTACTTTCCATGTTGGGGTTGGGAGAGATAATAGGAATTGTCGCGGCTTTTGCCTTCTCCTATTTCATCTTCATGTTGTATGCAGGCTGTACCCGCATCTCAGGAATCCCCTCAAAATTAGCGGCTCCTGCAGTGCCCCTCATCATCGTGCTCACCGTGTTGCTGGTGAGAAGCTTGGGAATGTCGATGATTGGAATGCCAGGATTGTAGGAATGTGAATGTACCGCGTTTTGGCTCTTCTTCGCCCATAAGCGAAAAGCGACTGAAACGCGGTACGTTGTTCCCCTTGCGGCTATTTCCGACTTCCTCTGTTTCCTCCGTGTTTCAAAGGTTTTGGTTTATCAGCGATCATCCGCGCAAATCAGCGGTAAGAAGTTGGTTTTCTTTTGCTGGCTGCTGAGCTATCGTCTGTTCCTGATTTGACTGTCTATCAGGGCATAAGCTAGCCTCAATAGCTGGTCTGCTGGCTTCCATCTTCTGCTGGTGGTCCTGCCTTTTTCGCGCGGTGATGAAGGATTGCTTCGCTGGCTGGATTTTTTGCCTGCGAGGGTGCCTGGAAGCCCGCTATTCACATGAAAGCTCTGCATAAATCTTTGATTTTCAAGCTAGTTGCCTTTGTAGGCGTGCTGGTCTCGCTACCCCAGATTTCCTGGTCAGATGGGCTGCGTCCTGTTCACGCCCAGAAGGCCATGGTGGTGAGCGTTCACCAGGAGGCCTCCAAGGCGGGAGCTGCCATCATGCGGCGGGGCGGCAACGCTGTGGATGCGGCTGTAGCGACAGGCTTTGCGCTAGCGGTAGTGCATCCAGCGGCAGGAAACATTGGCGGGGGCGGATTCATGCTGCTGCGGCTCGCCAACGGTGAGATTCACTTTGTCGATTACCGCGAAAAAGCGCCCAAGACCGCCAGTCGTGACATGTACCTGGATGCGCGCGGCAATGTAATTCCTGATGCAAGTCTGGTGGGCTACAAGGCCATCGGTGTGCCTGGATCTGTAGCTGGCCTGGCCTATGCCCAAAAACATTGGGGCAAATTACCCTTAAAGACAGTCATGGCGCCGGCGATCCGCTTGGCGCGCCAAGGTGTGCTGCTCACCTATGAAGAAGCCCAGGGCATGCGTTATGACGGGCATCTTTCAGAATTTCCAGAATCGAAGCGCATTTTCCAGCGCAATGGAAGGTTTTACAAGTCGGGTGCGATCTTTCGCCAACCGGAGTTGGCCAGGACCCTGGAGCGCATCGCCGCTAATCCCGAAGACTTTTACAAAGGGACCATGGCGCGCGAGCTGGCCGCGGAAGTTCAACGTGGTGGCGGGCTGATCACCACCGAAGATCTGGCAGAATATGAGGTAAAAGAGCGTCCAGCGATTCATGGCACGTATCGTGGATACGAGATCATCAGCGCGCCTCCACCCAGCTCCGGCGGCATTACTATGCTGGAGACGCTCAATATTCTTGAAGGCTACGATCTGGCCAAGCTGGGCAATCGCTCCGCCGATGCCATTCACCTCACAGTAGAGGCGATGCGGCGCGCCTTTTATGATCGTGCTGAATTTCTGGGTGATCCCGACTTCAGCCAGCTTCCAGTTCCGCAATTGATCGACAAGAAATATGCGGAAGCTTGGCGTTCGTCCCTGGACATGATGCGCTCCAGCATCAGTAAAGAATTGCGGCGTCCGTCAGGGTTCGGGCAGTTGGACCGTGTAGCAGCCTTGCAAAGTCCTTACGCAGGTTCTGAGCCGGAGAATACAACGCATTACTCAGTCGTTGACCCGCAGGGCAATGCGGTTGCAGTCACCACGACGTTGAACGATAGTTTCGGCTCGCGCGTGACGGCCGGCAAGCTGGGGTTCCTGCTGAATGATGAGATGGACGACTTTACCTCCAAGCCGGGTGTTCCTAACGGTTATGGATTGATTCAGGGTGAAGCCAATGCTATTGCGCCGGGCAAGCGTCCGCTCAGCGCCATGACTCCAACCATCGTGCTGAAAGACGGCAAATTGTTTCTGGTGCTGGGCTCACCGGGCGGACCGCGCATCATCTCCACAGTCGCCAACATCCTGATGGGGATGGTGGATTACGGGTTGGACATTCAACAAGCGGTAAATGCTCCGCGCTTTCATCATCAATGGGAGCCGGACCAGATCTATGTGGAGAAAGTGGGAATCTCGCCAGATACGATCAGGCTGCTGGAAGCCCGAGGTCATAAGGTCCAGTTTGATCGTTACTGGAGTGATGGCGAATGTATCGCGGTCGATCCGACCACGGGCGAACGGCTGGGTGCGCCAGACGGGCGAAACGGCGGAAAGGCGGTTGGTTTCTGATGTTGCGAGCCATGTCCAGTTATGTCGTGATCAAAGAGCGGCTGCATCCCGGTCTGCTGGAAAAATTTGCCGGCGGCGGTGCGCAAGCCATCGAGGTCTTTGCCGCGCGTGGCCACTTTGATTACACCGACCGGGCCCAGGTGCGCGAGTTGGCCAACTGGTTTAAATCAGGGATGGTGGAGTTCCACTCCATGCATTCTCCCATCTTTACCACCAATGATTTTGCCCGTGCTGTTGATCCGCCATTGAACATCGTCGATACAGAAAAGCGGCGGCGCATCGAAGCCATGGACGAGATCAAGCGCGCCATTGAAGTGGCCGAGCAAGCGCCCTTCCGGTTCCTGGTTCAGCACATTGGCAACAGCAATGAGGCCTATGACACGCGCAAGTTTGAGGCGGCCCTTAGCTCCATTGAGCACCTGCGGGCCTTTGCCCGGCCGCTGGGAGTCACCTTGCTGGTCGAGAACATTCCCAACGAGATTTCCACGCCCGAGCGGCTGATGGAGCTGCTGCGCATCCTGCGTTACGACGATCTAGGCGTCTGCTTTGATACGGGACATGCGCACCTGATGAGCACCGTGCATCAGGCGTTTGGAGTTTTGGAGTCCCGCATTCGCTCCACCCATATTCATGACAACAAGAATGACCGGGACTCGCATCTCTGGCCGGGAGACGGCACGGTCGATTGGGACCAGACGATGCAATCGCTGCGCTCCGCTCCGCACGTCCCGGCGTTGCTGATGGAAATTGAAGGTCAGGAAGGCCTGGACATCCGCCACAAGATGTCGGAAGCATATAAAAAGCTGGAAACCGCAAATGTAGCTGCGGATTGATCCCATGCGGCACAGAGGCACAACACAAGATGCAAACGACACAGGCGCCCGTTAGCACGATCGCGAAAATCGGCCAGCACGATGGCCAGACCGTGACCGTGCAGGGCTGGCTTTATAACAAACGAGAAAGCGGAAAGCTGCTCTTCCCCATATTCCGCGATGGCACAGGGGTGATCCAGGGCGTGGTGGCCAAGAACCAGGTCGCCCCTGAGGTCTTTGATACAGTCAAGAACCTGACCGACGAATCAAGCGTGGTAGTGACCGGCAAAGTACGGGCCGACAAGCGCGCTCCCGGTGGCTATGAGATGGATGTAGTCGATGTCCGCGTGGTCCAGCGCGTGCCGGAAGACGATCCGTTTCCCATTTCCCGCAAAGAGCATGGAATCGATTTCCTGATGGAGCACCGGCATCTTTGGATCCGCACGCCGCGCCAGACTGCCATTCTGCGGATTCGGGCGGAGATCATTCGGGCCGCGCGGAATTTTTTCGATGAGCGCGGCTTCGTCCTGACCGATCCGCCGATTCTCACGCCGGCGGCGTGCGAAGGGACCACCACGCTTTTCCCGGTCGATTATTTTGAGGAGCAGGCGTTTCTGACTCAATCGGGCCAGCTTTACATTGAAGCCACGGCTATGGCGTTGGGCAAGGTGTACTCCTTTGGTCCTACATTTCGGGCGGAAAAATCCAAGACCCGGCGCCACCTGACAGAATTCTGGATGATCGAACCTGAAGTTGCTTACGCCGAGTTGGACGAGATCATGGAGCTGGCGGAAAACTTCATCAGCCATATCGTGCAGACGGTTGTGGCCAATCGCCGGGATGACCTGAAAATCCTGGAGCGAGACATCTCCAGGCTGGAAAATATCAAAGCCCCGTTTCCCAGAATCAGCTACGACGAGGCTGTCACCCTGCTCCAGGAAGGCCACAACAAGGGGCAGCTTGAAACCAGGTTTGAATGGGGAGGCGATTTTGGCTCGCCCGACGAAACCTACATCTCATCACAATTTGATAAGCCGGTCATGGTCCATCGGTATCCGGCAAAGATCAAGGCTTTCTATATGGAGCCGGACCCGCATCGTCCGGAACTGGCCTTATGCGCGGATGTGCTGGCCCCGGAAGGTTATGGTGAAATCATTGGCGGCTCACAGCGCATTGGCGACTATCAACTGCTCCTGAAGCGGATTCGTGAGCATAACTTGCCGGAAGAGTCTTTTAAGTGGTACTTGGAGCTGCGCAAGTACGGCGGAGTTCCACACAGCGGTTTTGGTATGGGAATCGAGCGCGCAGTCGCGTGGATCTGCGGGCTGGAACATGTGCGTGAAACCATTCCGTTTGCGCGCACGCTTACCCGCATCTATCCATAGAACGAGAACGCATGGTACCGGAAACAACAACCATAGGACCAGCAAAGAGCGATTCGGCTAACAAGCCGATTCTCGCCGACAATATCGTCCCCAAGAAAATAAGGATTCTGGGCATTCCCCTGGATCTAGGGCAGTCACGGCGAGGCGTTGACATGGGGCCTTCCGCAGTCCGCGTGGCTGGACTGGAGGCCCGTCTGGAAGCGCTGGGACATGTGGTGGAAGATGGCGGCAACGTTGCGGTGGCGATTGCTGAGCAGAAGAAAGAAGGCGACCCGCGCGCCAAATACTTGAAAGAGATTACCGCTACTTGCACCAAGCATGCCGATACGGTGCTGAAGACGCTGGAGGCCGGAAAATTTCCTCTGGTCCTTGGTGGAGACCATTCTGTGGCGGCTGGGACCGTAGCCGGAGTGGCGGAGTTTTACCGCCGCCAGAATCAAAAGACGGGGCTCATCTGGATTGACGCCCACGCCGACATCAATACCCCCGAGACATCTCCCAGCGGCAATGTGCATGGCATGCCGCTGGCCGCCATCCTGGGACTGGGACCTGCGGAACTGGCCCACATCTTCAATTTCTCTCCTAAGGTGCAGCCCGACAACTGTGTCCTGGTGGGCGTGCGCGATATCGATGCGCGAGAGCGGGAAAACATCCGCAAGACCGGCATCGAAGTCTATACCATGCGTGATATCGATGAGCGCGGCATGCGCGTCATCATAGAAGAGGCCCTGCGGGTCGCCGGAAGAGGCACTGCTGGTTATCATGTCTCCCTCGATATGGACTGGATCGATCCCGAAGACGCTCCCGGGGTAGGAACGCCCGTCCGTGGCGGCGCCAGCTATCGTGAAGCCCATCTGGCCATGGAGATCATCGCCGATCACGGCCGCATGACCAGCTTCGAGATTGTCGAGGTCAATCCCGTGATCGATGAGCACAACCGCACCGCCGACCTGGCAGTAGAGTTGGCGCTCTCAGCCTTTGGAAAAAAAATCCTTTAAAAACCAACCGAGCCAGGTTGATGCGGATGATTTTGATCAGCGTTGATCAGTCTAAATCAGCGTTAAGATTTTTGTCTTTGGTTTGCATGTACTCCACGTCTTCGTAAATGAAAAAGCCCGCTGTCCAGCGGGCTCCTCCGGCTAATTGCCAATTGCTATTTGCTAATTGCTCTCTAGAACAAATCGTACCCCGGCCACTTTGATACGTTCTTGACAATGTTCTGCACCACACCCGACAGATTGAATGCAAAGCCATCGTTGGCCGGACGGGTGTTCGCAACGACCGAGTAGGTATAGCCGTTGGGCAGAACTTGCAGGAAGGCTATGGTGCCATCCATAGCGCCGTTGTGCCATTGCGGCAAGCCCCAGCCGAAGCCGTAGTTAGGATCATTTTTGTTAGCGTCTTTGATCCCTGAGTCAGTGGTCATCGCCGTATGCGATGCGGCGCTGATGATGTCCGGCTTGGTGGGCAGGCCGTCCACGCGCACGATGAAGCGCACAAGATCAATGGGAGATGCCACCCATCCGCCGTGAGAGTCGAAGCGGGTCACATTCAGCGAGTAGGCGCTTGCAGGATAGTACTTTACCTCTCTGGGCTTGCGCGCTGCCTCGGTGTTGGCTCCGATGGTCATGTCGGTGATGCCGCTGGGAGTGAGCACATTCTGTCTCACGAACTGCTCATAGCCCATTCCTGTCTTCTTCTCGATTACCCGGGCCAGCAGGCAGAAGCCAAAATTCAGATATTCAAACTGGGTGTTGGTGTCCCTGGTCATGGCGTGCGCCGGATCATTCAGCACCCAGGAGATCAGTTGCGCGTGGTTCATGTTTACGTTCATGAACATCGGGTCGCCGCCAGCATTGCTCAGCCCGGAGACATGCTCCAGCAGGTACTTGACCGTGATCTGCTCGATCTTCTTGTTGTTCGCCGGTGTTGGGAACTGGGCGCCGAGGATGCTTCCTGGTCCAAACACCTTGTCAGTCAGGTGAAGACTGCCGGACTCGATCAGCTTCATAATGGCCACGCTGGTGAAAGGCTTGGAGACGCTGGCAATACGGAACAGGCTCGTTGGTCCGGCCTCTTCTCCGGTCTCCTGGTTGGCATGTCCAAAGCCGGCGGCGTAGACCAGGCGTCCATCTTTGGTGATGGCCAGCGCCGCCCCGGGAACATTGTTGGCGCTCATGTAGGCCTGCATCTGCGAGCTGATGAGCTGCAGGTCGCTGGCGCTGAAGTTGGTGTTGTCCCAGATGCCGTTCAGCTTTCCTGCATTGCCTGAGGTAAAAGCGGTAATCAGCACCGGCTGATAGCCCTGGTAATAGAAGTTGTCAAAGACATTCTGATACCATGCGTCGGGAATGCCGTGCCGCGCCCACCACCACGGCCCATTGGTCTTTTCCCAGATGGCTGCATAAAAGTCGGTCCCGCCCACGTTGTAGCCGCTGATGTCTTTGAGACGATAGCCTTGGTTGGAAAGGTCGGTGAACGCCTGTTGGTACTGAGCGAAGGTCAAGTTATGTTTGGCCTGCCATGCAGGCCCGCCCGATTTTTCCCAGATGGCCGCAAAATGCGCCGCTCCGCCGCTGCTGTATCCGCTTACGTGCGTGAGGCGAAAGCCTTGCTTGGCAAAGGTATCAAAGGCCTGCTGATACTCGGCCGCACTCATGCCATGCTTCGCCTGCCACTCCGGTCCTGGCTTCTTCTCCCAGATGGCCTCATACTTGGTGGTTCCGCCAACCTCGTGCGCGCTGACCCAGGTGAGGCGATAGCCCTGTTTGAAGAAATCATCGAAAGCTTTCTGGTAGTCGGCTGCCGGCATCCCATTGCGCGCCTGCCACGCAGGACCATTTTCTTTTGCCCACAGTCCGGCATAACGCTCCGATCCGCCGCTCACATAGCCGCTCATGGTTTTCAGCCGATAGCCCTGCTTGAACAGATCGTCGAAGGTGGTTTGAAACTGGGCAGGCGTCAGATTGTGCCTTGCCTGCCATTGCGCTTGGGCCGTGCTCGCAAGCGCCATCAACAACAGTACTGCCAGGAATCTCCTCATTTGCTCCTTCTCCAAAATTGAATTGTGGTGGGAATGCCGTCCTGCCGTCTTCCAGGCGGAGGGTCAATGTGTTTGGTTTTAGACTACTCTCTTCCCGGCATTCTGTTTATTTAAGACGTGATCTGCCTGTGATTCCCTTCGTTTCGAAGAATCTCGTACGATTGCGACGATAAGGTGGCACAGCCGCCCCCGGCTGTGATGAAGACGGTCTATAGCTAAACTAACCGCATGCACAAAGTGGATCGATGTCCTCCTGAGCGCAGCGAAGGAACTGCTCCGCTGCACTAAGGTACAGAAAGACCGCTCGATCCGGGTGCCGGGGATTAGGGGGTGAATTTTCCCCGCTCCTGAGGAGAAATACTTTTACAATGAAAGGGGAGAATTCTGAGTCATCCGCGACGACTTAAACTTTGGCAATAATATAGTTGCCTAACCAAGTAAATTTTCTTTCCGCCCAAATCTCTTTCTCCTTGCTTTCGCCCCTGAGTCATGCGACAAAACAAGCGGGCCGCACCAGCGCGTAAACGCTGGCATGGCCCTGACCAAAATTCACCTGACTAGAGGCGAACCTTGACTGTACACAATGATAACCCCAAGCTGTCGATCTATAGGCGGCTCTTTGCCCTAAACCGGGCCTTCGTCCACGCGGAACGCAACCTCAATTACCTGTTAGCTGTCGGTGTCCTGAAGGAAGAATTGACGCGAGTCTGGCAGAACAGACTGCGTGACATCCAGAGTGAAGTGAACCAAGAGTTAACAACCACTTTGCGTGACCGAGAGTACAAAGATGCCAGACGGCCAGAACAACTGGAAGAGATCAAAACTCAGCGCAAGAAAAACAAACGCTCATGACCAAACCACAAATAAGTTAAACCGAACCCGCCAGAGATGGCGGGTTTTTTGTTGGTGGTGTTTCGCTGGCAGCATAGCCTATAATTCAGCACGATGAGGGGTGAAATGAATAAAGCTTTTAATCTCTTAGCTTTTACTTCCAGATTCCCTCTGACTGAGGATGAGGTCAGAGTCAAACATTTTGGAGATGACCTTGCTGATTTCCTGATACGCGAACACGGATTCACTCCTGTGGGAGCACTCTGTACAGTTTGCGAATTCCTGAATATGCAATTCCCAAATCTACGGGATGTCCTTGCAGCTTGCTAAAAACATTCCAAAGTGCGGTCATGGCGGAAGTGGCAGACGCGGCGGTTTCTTGAGCGCTCAATCATAAAAGCTTGAGCGTTGAAACAAACCGCTGGGGTAACCCGTCCGGGTTCGATTCCCGGTGATCGCACCATCCCACTTATTAGCTATCTATTTAGTTAACAATAGTTAAACAACTGTTAACGCAAAAGCCACTCCATTGACAATGCCCCCAAGTGACTGCGATTATGCGCTTGCCCCCGTAGCTCAGCTTGGATAGAGCGCTTCCGTCGCAGGAATGAGGTCGCGAGTTCGAATCTCGTCGGGGGTTAACGGACTTAAACTAAGTAACTTGACTTACGTCGCTGGCATCTCATAACATGTGAAGCCTGCGACGGAAATGCTTATTCCAACTGGGTTATCGGGATTAAAAAATCCGCGAACTCAGGAGGCGTAATGCTTCCAAAAGGGGCTGAGATGGAATTTGAAAACCTCTCGGCCCTTTTATTTTTTTTCTTTTGCGATGAATTGATCTAGGGTGAGACATTGAATTCCGCGCATCTGGCACACCCCAGGGATCTTCCGGCTTGGGCGCTTATTGCTCTCATCGCACACCACAATACAATTCTCCAATTCAGCAAGAGCCACGACATAGGGGTCTGCTGGTGTTTTCCGTCCAACTGCTCTGCTCATCCCCGGATGCTTGTGCGCAACTTTTCCAACGTGCATAAGGTAATCTACGTCGTTACTTTGGCGGTCTCCTGATTGCAGGGCAGCCTCAAATGGCTTCAGCCGCAACATGTAAATCGGTTGATCGCGTAATTCTCCTAACACTCGCGCACAGGCAATGATCCGTTCTTCATTAATAAGATCAACAATAAGCTGCCATACGTCTTCCGAATCTGGCCGGGAATCTATATTTAGCCATGCAGAAGTGTCGATCACATACACAGGTGGTTCTAAGGACTGAAACATCGGTAACCGACGACGACGCTTCATCCAATCCTTGCCTCAATTTTTACAAAACTTCCAGGTCCAAGGCCAATGAGTTGAGATGCATCGAAGGAATTAATGGCGCGGCGTCTTAGAGCTTCCAAGGTAGTGGACATGTGTAATCGGCCACTTCGTTTTATGCGGGTTCGTATTGGCGAGAGCTTCTGCCCTGGTTTAATTGGCCTCGGTGCTTTGGGGATATCCCAAGGCGCTGTACGTCGTTCATAGAACCCTTTGGACGCAAGGCCCGTTTCCTCAAGTCTTAGAGCGATTGCAGAATTGCTAACCCGAAATCTTGTAGCCAGTCGTTTAATGTCTGCGTCGGAAAATTCGTAAGGGGTTTTGATTTCCCCAATGGCATAAGTAAGGGAATGAAATGGAATCAAGAAACTGGCGGCAAATTTATTACAGAATCGCTCAACTCGATTGTGATTGTTTTGGTCGCTGATTCCAGTGCGGCGCAGAAGCAGATGGCAGTATTCATGGAAAAGTGTAAATATCTTTGCGCCTTCTGTCGCTTCCAGATCGTTGACGCAGATTGCGGCTAGGTTATTACGTAAAATAGAAAAACCGCTCAATTCCGTAATTGGCATCGGAATCATATACGTAAAAATCCCGTGCTTTTCAATCACTTCCCGCCAGCGCCTACGCGCCTCACTCGTGTCCCTCCATGCGTGTTGTTCCTCAATTGGAACACCAAACCGTTTACGTTCACGGGCAGCTATGGCGCTAGGATCATCGGAGATTCGTGCAGTCCCAATACTCAAAGCGGGAACAACCTGCCGAACTTCGGTTGCAATGTCATCAAATGTATCAAGAGCCTCGGTTATTTCTTCAATTGCAACTAGTGTGTCGATGGATAGAGGGCGCTTGCCGTGTCGTTCGCGGTGATCCGCCGGACGATTCCTTTTTGGTAATGGCTCTGGCATGAGCAAGCTAGTGAAATTAATTTGATATTTGTCCGACATGCGCCGGAGAAATCCGATGAGAGGCTTCTTATTTCTGAGTTCATAGTCCTCCAATTCATCGGTGGTCACGCCAAGCAACGAAGCAGCATCTTGTAGAGAAAGGCCACGAATCAAACGCGCCCATTTCAAAACTCTGCCGTTTACCGGAACCTCAGCCATAGAATGGAATCCTGGGGTTTGGGTTTGACTTTTAGACACCACGGCATTACCCTCATTTCTAAGGGCTTTGCGCCTGCAATGCCTAAAACCCGATTCACGGTCGGGCTTGCCATAGTTTACGAATCATTCGTAATTCCTTCCAGTGCTATTTTTGTCTTGACAATGCGTAAGCGCTTACGCATAATAGAGAACATGGAACGCAAGATCAAAACCCTTCAAGAAGCCATCAAGCACTTCAGCAATGAGCAAACCTGCATTGACACGGTTGCCAATCTTGTATGGCCGGACGGCAAGCCCGTTTGCCCGAAGTGTGGCGGCAAGGACCATTACTGGCTTGCGACGCAGAAGCGCTGGAAGTGCAAAGAGTGCTGGAAGCAGTTTTCCGTCAAGGTTGGCACGATCTTTGAAGACTCACCCATCAGCTTGAGTAAGTGGCTTATGGCGATGTGGATGCTGGCCAATTGCAAGAACGGAGTTTCCTCTTGGGAGATTCACCGCGCAATCGGGGTCACACAAAAGACGGCATGGTTCATGATGCACAGAATCAGACTGGCCATGTATAACGGCACGATTTCAAAATTGACGGGCCAGTGCGAAGCGGACGAAACATTCATCGGCGGGAAAGCTCGGAACATGCACAAGAGCGTAAGGAATCGCCGGATTCATGGCTCTGGGCCCAAAGATAAAACCGTCATCATGGGAATCATGCAACGCGGTGATGACTGCAAGCCGAAAGATCGTGAGAACCACAGCAAGGTTGTTGTAATGGCAATCCCAAACAACAAGCGTAAGCACATCCACAGCGAAATCAAGAAGCACGTTGAAGCGGGATCGGCTCTGTACTCCGATGCCCTAATGTCCTATGTGGGCCTTGACGCTGAATACGCACATCAAGTGGTTGACCACGCTGTTGAGTACGTACGCGGGAAAGTGCACACAAACGGCATGGAGAATTTCTGGTCTTTGACTGACCGCACGATTAGCGGAACCTACGTTTCAGTTGAGCCGTTCCACTTGTTTCGGTATTTGGATGAACAGTCTTTCCGGTTCAACAATCGCGGCACTCGCAAAGCGCCTGTGGATGACGGCGACAGGTTCTTGATGGTTCTCTCCCAGGTTGCGGGCAAACGCATCATGTACGACCAGCTAACCGGGAAGGAGGGGGTTTCAAGAGAGATTTTCTAATCTCGGTGGTTGCGTGGGACGTTTGAAGCGTGGGAAGCGGGCGAAGTCTTAGCCCGCTTTTTGCTTTTGCTCTTGGCTTTCTTTTCAGCTTCCATCCTGCGTTTCATTTCAGCGGGCGTCACTGAAAGCACAGTCTTAAGCATGTCTTCGAAACGTTGATACTCAGGTGACGTGTCTGATTTCATGCAACCTTGGATGTTCGCTTCTCTGTCTCAGAAAGTTGAAACTCAGCCGTCCCACATTTTGAACATACGGTCACTTCTCGCAGTTCTAACGGTTGCGCGCTTCCAGACGGAATGCCATCTGTGACTTCGCTCCATAATTGGATGTGTGAATAGTATTTTCTCTTCGCTTCAGATGGGCAACTACAAGCCATATTTGCCTCCTGAAAACATTATAGACCTTATGGTTCCGTCTCTTGTTTAACTTTGCTCCAGCGGGCCTTTGCAGCAGCAGAGGCTGACTTGCTGCGCTCTTCTGGCGTCATGTTGGCAGCTCGCTTGGTGCCGCCGATCTTCCCGCCCTTGCTGCCAATCATGGCCATGAGGCGGGAGATTTCCAACTTCTTGAGTTTGGGAGTCTCTGTGCGTGAGCGCTTTGGCATACTGATAGGATGCCAGAAAACCAGAGCAGATGCGAGAAGAAAATTTCACGGCATCCCGCTATTTCCCGCCATCGCCCGCGAAATCCCGTAAAATTTACTTGGTTAGGCAGGTATATTATTGCCTAAACTTTCGTGGTCTTCATTTCTCTAGCTCGATCTCCATCCAAAATCATGATGAAAAACCATAACCTCCAAGAAATTAGAAGTTTCCAATTGAAGAATTACCAATTGATTAACACCCCCTACCCCCTGCAGATACCCCAAGGATACTGTAAGGATATTTTGGGCGGAAAGGCCTTTGCAATCGCTAATGAAACCCTCAGATAGAATGGCAACCGAAAAACGGCTTGGCAACAAAATTAAGGAGAGAGGTGTGATGAGGACAAAGCGCGTTGTCATTGGTGGCTTGGCAGTTTTACTGAGTGCATACGCAGCAGCGGCGCAGGCAGACCCGCAGCAGCCTGCGCGCAGCCGGACGGAGGCGCAACAACCTTCACCGCAGATGGCTGTTCCGGAGGCCCAACAGCCGCAGCAACAGCGCGACCGCCAGCGTACGCGGACTCCTGGAGAGCAGCCTTCCCAGCCCTCGCAAGCCGAAGGGCAGCAGGTGCGCCGTCTGCCATCACCCGAAGAGAAGAGCTCGGTCACTCATCACAGCGCGCGCATTGGCGGGCAGCAGATCAACTACACGGCGACCGCGGCCACGTATGTAATCAAGGCCGATGACGGCGCGCCCAAGGCAACGATGTTCTATGTCGCATATACCAAAGAGGGTGTTCAGGACATTTCCAGGCGTCCCATATCCTTCGTCTACAACGGTGGTCCAGGGTCGGCGTCGCTCTTTACTCACATGGGCATGGGTCCGAAGCGTCCGGTATTGACCCCCGATGGACATGGCATGCCGGCGCCCTATACCGTTATCGATAACGAAGACTCATTTCTCGACGCCACCGACCTGGTGTTTGTGGATGCAATTTCCACCGGCTACAGCCGTCCTGCGCCCGGTGAAAGTGCCTCGCAGTTTCATGGCATCATCGAAGACGCAAACTGGTTCGCCGATTTCATCTACCAGTACATCACGCGCAACGAACGCTGGGCGTCGCCCAAGTTTCTGATCGGTGAAAGCTACGGCACTACACGTTCCGCAGAGCTTGCCGGGGTGCTGCAACAAAAACATGAGGTGTACTTGAGCGGTGTCGTTCTGGTTTCGTCGGTGGCATTTGCAAACTGGGGGGCGGATGATCGGTCCGAGTTTTATCTGCCCACCTATACCGTCACCGCGTGGTATCACCACCTGCTGGCATCTGATCTGCAAAGCCTGACCGTCGAGCAGGTGGCGCAAAAGGCGCGTGAATTTGCCCACGGCGAATATGCCGCTGCTCTGCAAAAAGGAGACGACCTGCCACCGGCTGAATACCAGAAGATCGTCCAGGCACTCGCGCACTTCACCGCGCTTTCACCCAAGTACATCGAGCAGACCAACCTTCGCATCACTCCCTTTCGCTGGTTCAAAGAGCTGCTGCGCGACAAGCGCCTCACCGTTGGCCGGCTGGATTCACGTTTTGTCGGCATGGACGTTGATGCCGCCGGTGAGCGCAATGAATACGACTCCAGCGAAGCTTCCTATGAAGGCGCCTTTGTCGCCACTTTTCATGATTATGTTCGCCGTGAGCTGAAGTGGGAAAGCGACATGTACTACACCGTCACCGCCAACGTAAGGCCTTGGGACCAGACCGGTGACACCCAGGTCGCGGAGGTCTTGCGCGCAGCCATGACCCAGCAAACCCATCTGAAATTACTGGTGGTTTGTGGCTATTACGATGTCGCCACGCCTTTCGATGGAATCGAGCATACGGTTCAGCACATGCACCTTGAGCCTCCCATCCGGAAAAATGTCAGCTTCACCTATTACGAGGCAGGCCACATGATGTATATCGACGAGAAGGAGCACCACAAACTGCACAAGGACGTGGATGAGTTTATTAATTCGAGCTACAAACATTAGGACCGAAATCTGCCGTTACAAGAATTCTGGTCCCATTGCAGTGCACGCGGCCTTCAAGACTCGACAATTTAGAAATTGGGTAATCTCATAATCGGGTTTTTCAAGAAGACTTCAAAAGCCCTGATCGCACAATTTGGTTCGGGTTCCCCTTCCACAAGATCCCAATCAAGATGTCGGCGGTGTCCAGGTGCTGCCTGAAGCTGCCGAGGCCTTGGTTGAGTCACATCCCAAGCCTGTATTCTGCTGGGCCGCCGCGGATGGATTCATGTTCGGAGCATTCACAAAATCAAAAAACTCTGACATATCTGGCTGGGCAGCATCGCGCTGAGTCAAATTGGGCAGATTGAAGCGCTTCTCTACGAATCGTAGTACTGCCGTATAGTCCATGGGCGTGTGGGAGACAAAGTGCGGCTTGGCAAACGGGGAAACGATGATCAGGGGCACGCGAAAACCTGTACGCGTAAAGTCCCCCTGAGCATCACCTGGGTGGAGATCTTTGGGCATAATTCCATCGGGGCTGGGCACATGTTGTGCGGAAGCATCCATAGGATACTTACCCGGACCAACTGCCTGGCCGCTGGCTCCCTGGCTTAGCTCCTGGATCGACTGACCGTTAATCATGGGGCCTACGTGGTCGAAAAGGCCTCCGCTTTCGTCAAAGGTTTCGATGAAAATCGAGTCCTTCCATGATGGGCTGTTGATGAGCGCCGTAAGAATGGAATTCATAAACTGCGCACCCAACTGAATATTTGTGCCGCTTCCTGGGTGCTCATCCCGCCCGGAAATAAAGGCCGGCTCGATATAGGCGAATTGTGGAAGCGTCCCGTTTTGCACGTCGGTGAAGTATTGCGAAATGGGAAAGATGTGGCCTTGTTTGGTTGAGCCGTAGGGTTGGAAGAAATTCAAAGATGTGATCAACTTTCCGGTGGAGTCTGTATCCACCGAATAGATCTTCCAGGAGACCCCGGCATTGTCCAGCAGTTGAAAAATGGTGGTCGCGCTCAGTGTGGCGTTGCTTTCCTGGGGTGGATGCACAAAACCCTGAGAGGTAGCGGCCATGGCATAGAGCCGGACAACCTCTGTCTGCGCCGGCGCTGGGGCGTACCAGCGATCCGAGGTAGCAAACTGAGTGGCAAAAAAGTAGGGAGAATTCAAATCAGTCCCATTGTAAAAGCCCATAGAGCGAACACCTTTAGTGTCGGCGAACCCTTCATTCTGGGCCTGGGCTCCGGCCGTATGGGAGAAGCCATCGAGCAGCAGCGGATTGCCATCTGAGGGGCTGAAGCGGTTCATGTCGCCATGGCTTTCCAACCAGGCAGCAGTCGTATTGAAGATACAACTGGTGACCAGATGAAAATTGGAAATGGTGGTGCTGTCATCGGCCGGAACGGTGAACAGCGTGTCCAGGGCATCGAGATCACGCCCCAGAGACTGGCCGGCGCGGAAATCGTTGAGCTTGCCGAAGTACGCGTCAAACGAGCGGTTCTCCTGCATCATGAAGATAATGTGATTGGCCTGCTGCGCGGTAGCCGTCGAGGTGGAAGTTGGGGCGCCTGCACCTACGCCCTGACAGCCGGTCATTAGGAACGCCAGCGAAAGAAGCAGGATAAGAAAAGAAACTTTATTAAGAGTCATGGTTATCAACCCCGAGCGACAACCGGAGCTGCTGCTCGCACTCTGTGAGATGAAGCTCCGAAACTCTGTGTTGCCGAAGGGGTTATAGATAGAGGCAAGGGGAGTTTTACCGCCAATTTACATCCCTGAAAGCGAATATGACATCCAACACTGGCGAGAGTTCCTAAATTTACATGTTCCATGTACTGATTTTCCGCAAACCGGCTGGAGACCGAGCATGAATATTGCCGTGGTTGGGTCCGGCTATGTGGGGCTGGTTGCCGGCGCATGTTTGGCCGAACTTGGTCACAATGTAATCCTGGTCGATAACGATCAACGCAAATTAGCTGCGCTCAAGAACGGCCAATGCCCTATCCACGAAGAGTTCCTTCCTGAACTACTCCAACGGCACCGCGGGAAGCGCCTGGAATTTACCAGCGATCTGGGCGAAGCCGTGCGCCGGAGCCAGGCTATTTTTATCGCCGTCGGAACGCCTCCGAAGAATGACGGCGATGCCGACCTTTCTTATGTGGAATCTGTAGCCAAAGGGATCGCTGGCGCGATCGACAGTTATAAAGTAATTGTCGAAAAGAGCACAGTCCCGGTTTACACCAATAGCTGGATTCGCAAGGTCATGATCTTGAACGGCGCCCCTGAAGAGCTGTTCGACGTGGCTTCGAATCCTGAGTTCCTTCGGGAAGGCGAGGCAGTCACAGACTTTCTTTACCCGGACAGGATTGTAGTAGGCGCCGACTGCGACCGTTGCGCCCTGATTTTGGAGCGTATCTACCAGCCCCTGGTGGAAGGCAGCTACTATGAAAGGCCAGATGCTATCCCTGGACCAGCGACTGGTTCTTTCGCAGCGCGGCTGATTCGAGCCAGCACCAAGAGCGCGGAATTAATCAAGCATGCTTCCAATGCCTTCCTGGCGATGAAAATCTCTTTCATTAATGCCGTGGCCTCCGTATGTGAAGCTGTCGACGCAGATGTGAAGCAGGTATGCGAAGGTATCGGCAGCGACTCCCGCATCGGGCAACGCTTTCTGTACCCGGGGATCGGCTATGGCGGCTCCTGCTTTCCCAAGGACCTGCTGGCGTTTCGCGCTGTGGCCCGCGAAAGCGGATGTCTCTTTGGACTGCTGGATGAGACTGTCCGGGTAAATGAGGAGCAGCGCATCCGTTTTCTACGCAAAGTGCGCAAGGCTCTGTGGACTCTCAAGGGGAAACGGCTGGGTGTCCTGGGGCTGGCTTTCAAAAATGGCACGGATGATGTCCGTGAATCTCCGGCCATAGCCATTATCAAGGCATTATTGAAGGAAGGCTGCTCCATCACCGCCTATGACCCGGCGGCCATGGAACGCGCGGCGGAAGAGTTCGCCCCCGAAGGCATCACGTTCGCCAGTGATCCATACGAAGCCTTGGAGGGCGCCGATGCCTGCCTGGTTCTTACCGAATGGGAAGACTTTGCGGCCCTTGATCCTGCCCGCATGAAGAGCTTGTTGCGCTATCCCATCGTAGTCGATGGCCGCAATCTTTTTGACCCATCGGCGATGGAGGCCGCCGGCCTGAATTACTACAGCATTGGCCGGGCCGATGTAGTGGTCGATCACCGCTCCACCCACAAAACAGAATCCAGCCTGGAGATCGGCAAATCGGATTGGGACATAGCGTAGGTTGCCTTGAGCGCTTTAAAGGCGATTCCCAGATAGATGTACTCAGCTAAAAGTAAGAATCGTCGCTAAAAGCAAAATCGTCATCCCGAAAGCCGTCATGGAGCGCGCGTTCTCTCCAGCGCGCGCAGTAGGCTTGAGGGACCTTGCGTCATCCTGATTTTGAAAGTCTACAAAGATCACTATCTGCCAATTGCTATTTGCCATTTGCTGCTTTTGATGTGCTTGGTAGAATTAAGGTGAGCCGCAGTCCAAACGCGGCCTCCTAAGGCTCCTTAGAAGCTTTCCCAGTTAAACCATGTAACTCCTCCTGGCAGTGATGGGTTAGGGCTCAAATTCGAAGTTATACCCGGTTATCTCCTGATATATCCAGAGTAGATAATCCCGTACCTTGCCTCTCGTGGTTAAGAGACCTTAGTACGGGAGGATAGCTTGTTAAAAAATGCAGTACGGCTCACGCTCGTGACTCTGGTGGTTTCCGTTGTTTCGTTTGCCGGTGTTGTGATTAACACCCCCACGCCTGGATCAGTTTCCGGATCGCCGGTACACTTTGTCGCTTCGGCGTCGTCATCCTTTCCGGTTACCGCGATACGGATTTATGTGGACAATGTGAGCGTTTTCACGGCCAACGCCAGCAGTATCGATACATTCGTCGCCATGGCCCAGGGCAACCACAATGTAGTTGTACAGGCCTGGGATTCCACTGGCGCAGTATTCAAGTCCCCCGAGACGATTACTGTGAGCGCGCCTGTCGCAGGAGTTACTGTTAGCTCTCCCGCGAATGGCGCAACAGTGGCGTCGCCTATGCAGGTAGTGGCCTCCGCGTTCGCGCCGAATCCAGTGACCGCGATGCGTATTTACCTGGACAACAATGATGTCTTTACTGTAAATGCAGCCAATCTGAATACCACCATCACTGCGGCCACAACCGGTTCGCATTTTCTGGTGGTGCAAGCTTGGGACGCCACCGGAGCCGTGTACAAGCAGGCATTAACAGTAAACGTCAGTTCGATCACAAATGCTCCTCCCGCAAACGCCATTACCAAGACCCAGATAGAAGACATGCCAGGATGGGAGAACTGCACAGTATGCGCGGGCGCTGGCGGAAATGGCACGGTGGCCTCTTTCTCAATGGTGCAGAACCAGAGTTCGCCATCCCTCGATGGCAACTCCGCTATGTTCAGCATCGGTGGCTCCACTCCATATTCCGATGCTTTGTGGTGGAAGCAGTTGGGCGGTAATAATACGGTCAAGAACTTCAAATACGACGTGGATTTCTATCTTACGACGCCCCAATTTGCCCAGGCCCTGGAATTCGATGTGAACCAATCCAACGGTGCTAACAAGTTCATCTTCGGTACCCAGTGTGATATCAGAGGCAGCGGTGCTTGGGATGTCTGGACCGGCACTGGCGGACATTGGCTCAGTACCGGAATTCCTTGTCCAGCGCCTGCGGCCTTCATGTGGCACCACCTGACGTGGGAGTTCCAGCGTACGGATACCCAGACGACCTTTGTGGCCCTAACACTCGATGGCGTGAAGCACTATGTAAATCTGAGTTTCACTCCTATCGCTTCCGGGGTGAGCGAGGTGAATGTAGCTTTTCAGATGGATGGTGATTTTGCCCAGCACCCATATTCGGCCTGGCTGGACAACGTTACATTGAGTTATTGGTAGAACTCCCCACCCCCGGGACGCGGAACAACGCCGCGTGTCGGGGGGCGCCAGATTCCGGCTTTGGATGGTTGCGTTGCCTCCACTCTTCTTCACACTCATGAATGATTCAGGCTGATGGAGCTGGTTGAATAGCACCGGGCATATCTTCCGGTGATCAGTCCCATCAGCGTTATCAGTGGTAAGTCTGCTCCTGCATTCCTCAATTTCAAATGCTTTCAAGTACTAGGTTGATGACGTAATTCCCATGTAGTTCCCAAATTTAAGTTTTTTGCGCGAGCCGAAAATTTCATTGAACCAGAGTAGATGACCCGCTAGTCTCCAGCTTCCCACTGGAGTTGAATAAGCATGTTTCAAATTGCAGGAAAGCACTGGTTAGCCCTTGTAGCTACGCTTTGTTTGATGACCGCCGCCGCATTTGCGGGTGTTACCGTGAGCTCTCCGGCGCCCGGCGCTACCACTGGTTCTCCGGTGCAATTTGTGGCTTCAGCATCATCGACCCGGCCCATCACCGCAATGCGGATCTATATAGACGATCAAAGTGTATTTCTGACCTACACCAATAGTTTGAATACTCCCATCTCTCTATCTAACGGTACTCACCGAGTGGTAGTTCAGGCTTGGGATTCAAGTGGCGCGGTATTTAAGTTTCCTGAGACCATCAATGTGAACTCTTCTGCACCGCCGCCTCCACCACCGGTTGCTTCCGGACCAGGCGTAAGCGTGGCGCTACCTGGCGATGGTTCTACGGTTGGTGCTCCCATGCATGTGGTGGCCTCCGCCAGCGCCGGGAACCCTATTACCGCGATGCGCATTTATCTGGACAACAATGACATGTTCACCATCAACTCAAACCAACTGGATACAACCGTCAACGCCTCCTCAGGCAGCCATTCATTGGTGGTGCAGGCGTGGGACGTAACCGGAGCAGTGTACAAACAGGCCCTCACGGTCAATGTTGATGGTTCCGGAAGCCCCAGCCCCAGTAGCGGCGGTTCAGTTCCCAGTGGGGCCATCATGCAAGCCAACATTCAGCAGATGGCAGGTTGGGAGAATTGCACAGTCTGCGCTGGGGCCGGGGGAAACGGTCCGTCAGCGGCTTTTGGCACACTCCAAGGGGTAAGTTCTCCTTCGCTGAGCGGTGCTGCCATGCAATTCTCGATCGGAGGGGGTACTCCCTATTCGGACGCCCTCTGGTGGAAGCAGTTGGGCGGCAACAACGGTATCACGCACTTCCAATATGATGTGGATTTCTATCTCACCAACCCACAGTTTGCCCAGGCGCTGGAGTTTGATGTGAATCAGTCCAACGGCGTCTACAAGTTCATCTTCGGTACTCAGTGTGACATCAAAGATCGCCAGGTGTGGGATGTCTGGGACACCGCAGGCCATGCCTGGGTGTCCACGGGAATCCCTTGCTCTGCTCCTTCGGCCTACCAGTGGCACCACCTGACCTGGGAACTCTATCGTGATGATTCTCAGGCCCACTTTGTGGCCCTGACCCTGGATGGCGTGAAGCATTATGTGAACCAGGCATTTTGGGTGCAGCCTTCCAGCGTGAGTGAGATCAACGTTGCTTTCCAGATGGATGGTGACAATGTCCAACACGCCTACGACGCCTGGCTGGACAACGTGACGTTGCGTTATTGGTAGTTAATCTCAGGGACCTTTCGCGCCACCAGGAGGAAAGCCTTTAAAAAATGTCTTCTCTTTTTATTCGCCTCATTGTATAATCTCGAATTCGCAGCGCATAAATCCGGCGGGCTGGGTGCGTAGCGACAAGACGAAGGACAAAGGAACATGGCTGACGAGAAATTTGAGAAGCATAAAGCAATTGATCTGGCCCTCGCCCAGATTGAAAAACAGTTTGGTAAAGGCTCAATCATGCGGTTGGGGAGCAAAGAAGCGATTGTCCCCATCGCTGTCATCTCCACCGGCTCTATTTCATTCGACGCAGCGCTAGGCGTGGGAGGCTTTCCCCGCGGTCGCGTGGTTGAGATCTTTGGACCGGAATCGAGCGGCAAGACCACTGTTGCCCTCCAGGTGATTGCTGAAGCCCAGAAGGCGGGTGGCATGGCAGCCTTCGTGGACGCCGAGCATGCCCTGGATCCCATCTATGCCAGGAAACTCGGTGTTGATGTGGACAATCTCCTGGTCGCCCAACCTGACTATGGCGAGCAGGCGCTGGAGATTGCCGAGGCCCTGGTGCGCTCGAATGCCATAGATGTCCTGGTAGTGGACTCGGTGGCCGCGCTGGTGCCAAAGGCCGAACTCGAAGGCGAAATGGGCGACAGCCACATGGGACTGCAGGCCCGGCTGATGTCCCAGGCCTTGCGCAAGCTCACCGGTATTGTTTCCAAGTCACGTACCTGTCTGGTGTTCATTAACCAGATTCGGGAAAAGATCGGCGTAATGTTCGGTAATCCTGAAACCACCACCGGCGGACGGGCGCTAAAGTTTTATTCTTCAGTGCGCGTGGACATTCGCCGTATCGCCGCCATCAAAGATGGTGACGTGATGGTAGGTTCGCGCACCAAGGTCAAAGTCGTCAAAAACAAGACGGCCGCGCCCTTCCGCGAGGCCGAGTTTGACATCATGTATGGCGAAGGCATCTCTCGCGAAGGCGACATGATCGACATGGGAGTGGACAAGAACCTGGTGGAGAAATCCGGCGCCTGGTACAGCTATAAAGGCGAACGCATTGGCCAGGGACGTGAAAATGCCAAGCAGTTCATGAAAGAAAACAAAGACATGGCGGCCAAGCTGGAAGCCGAACTACGCAAAGAACTGGGATTGAAGAGCCTGGCGCCTGAACCGGCCGCGCCCACCCCGGAACAGAAACAGGCTGCCGCAGCGGTGCATGGAAAGGTGCCTGTCGGGCGAAAATGATCCTGTGCCGGGATGCGGAGAGTGCATATTCTCACTGCGTATGCGTTCTCGGTGAGAGATACGCGTGAAAAATCTGATTAGAAAAATGCTGCTGGTGTTTGTATTGATGTATGCGGCGCTGCTTCTCTTTGCTGTGCTCTTGTCGGATAAGATGATTTTTCAGCCGCATCCTGCGTCCTATAGAGACACTCCCGAGGTATTGAAGCTCACAACTGTAAACGGCAGCAAAATTTCCACGCTTTATTTTCCCAATGGTTCCGCAAAGTTTACCCTGCTGGTCAGTCACGGCAATGGCGAAGACTTGGGCGACAACCGCTATTGGCTGGAAGATTTGCGCCGGGCCGGATTTGCCGTTCTTGCCTACGACTATGAAGGCTACGGAACCAGCGAAGGCAAGCCGAGCGAAAGCCACGTCTATCAGGACGAAGAGGCTGCTTACGATTACCTGGTTGTCAACCTGAAAGTTCCTCCCGGGCGGGTCATTCTATTGGGTAGATCGGTCGGCAGCGGACCGGCATCCTATCTTGCAGCAAGACGGCCAGTAGCCGCTTTGGTCCTTCAGAGTTCATTTCTCTCGGCCTTTCGTGTGCTTACCCGTATCGCGATTCTGCCGTTTGATAAATTTCCCAACTACAAAAATATTTCACACGTCCACTGCCCGGTGCTGATTATTCACGGCACTGAGGACAGTGTGATTGCACCCTGGCACGGACAGAAGCTCTACGACCTGGCCAACGATCCTAAAAGCCACTTTTGGGTGGAAGGCGCAAATCACAACGATCTGGAACAGGTGGCAGGTAAAAGATATTCGGAGACGCTCCGGCAGTTTGCCCTCTCTTTGGAGAACACCGGGCTAAGGGCAGGCATTCTGCGCTAGATTGGCAGGTTCACTGGCTGAAATGACGGCTGAGTGCTATCCGTAATAAAATCAGCAATCAGTCCGAGATACCAGGAATTCCTTTGAATTTAGTTCGCGCCATCTATCCCGGCTCCTTTGACCCGCTTACCAACGGACACCTCGATCTGATCGAGCGGGGCAGCAAGATATTTGAGGAATTGGTGGTGGCCATCCTGCGCAACTCGGAGAAAGACCCTCTGTTTACATTGCCCGAGCGCCGGGAAATGCTGGAAAAGATGGTCAAGCACTATCCCAATGTCCGGGTGGACACCTTCGAAGGCCTGCTCGTCGACTATGCCATGCAGCAAAACGCCAAGGCAGTGCTGCGTGGAATCCGCGCAATTAGCGATTATGAATATGAATTGCAGATGGCCTTAATGAACCGCAAGCTGCAACCCCAGCTTGAAACGGTTTTTATGATGCCTGCTGAAACCTATTCCTATCTCAGTTCGCGTCTGGTAAAAGAGATTTTCCGGCTCGGCGGTTCGGTGCGAGGACTCGTGCCGGAGTTGGTCGAGCAAAAAATGCGCGAAAAACTTCATGGCACTACCGCTACAATCTAAGTAAGGAGTTCCGAATGGCTACCGTACCCGCAATCAAACAGTTCAGTGATCGTGTAAATCGCATTGAAATCTCAGCAACCATGGCGGTGGTTGCAGAAGCCAGCAAGCTGAAGGCCGCAGGGGCGGATTTGGTGGAGTTTGGCGCAGGTGAGCCACATTTCACCACGCCCCAGCACATCAAGGATGCCGCCATTGCCGCCATTCAGCAGAACTTCACCAAGTACACCCCTGTGCCTGGTATCCCCGAGCTGCGGGCGGCAATTGTGAAACGCCATGCGGAAGATTTCGCTTCGAACTACAAGCCGGAAGAAGCAATGGTCTCGACTGGAGGCAAGCTGGCCCTCTTCAATGCCATTCAGGTGCTGGTAGACCACGGTGACGAGGTGATTGTGCCGGTGCCGTACTGGGTGTCGTTCAAAGATATTATCGAGTACGCAGGCGGCAAATGTGTTTACGTAGAGACCGACGAAGCTGCCGGCTTCCAGCTTACGGCTGAGATGATCGAGCGAAACATCACGCCCCGGACCCGTGCCATCATTTTGAACAGCCCCAACAATCCCAGCGGCGCTGTCATGGATACTGAGGATTTTCGCGCCATACTGAAGCTGGCGCACAAGCGCGGCATCTATGTGATTGCCGACGAGTGTTACGTTTACCTCAATTTTACGGCGGACAGTTTTTCGGCAGGTGCTGTGACCGAGGCGCGCGAGCATCTGGTGATTGTCGGCTCACTTTCCAAGACGTACGCGATGACCGGCTGGCGTCTTGGATACGCGCTGGCCCCCGCGCCGGTATTGAATGCCATGGCCAAACTCCAGAGCCAGAACACTTCCAGCTCCGCGCACATGATCCAGAAAGCTGCCGTAGCTGCTGTTACCGGCCCGCAGGAGTGCATTGCCGAGATGAAGGCGGAGTATATCCGGCTGCGCGACCAGATCCTGGAGGCATTGAGCAGGATTCCCGGGATTGCCTGCGTCCGTCCGGAAGGGGCGTTTTATGTCTATCCGAATGTTTCTTGCTACTTTGGCCGTAGCGGAATCAACTCGGCGGCAGACGTGGCCAAGCGACTCCTGCATGAAGCCCATGTAGTCACAGTCCCCGGCGAGGCCTTCGGGACGCGCGAGCACATCCGGCTTTCCTACGCCACCTCGTCTCCAGAAATCGACAAAGGATCAAAGCGCATCAAAGAATGGTTCGCCGGCCTAAGCTGATCCTGGCCGCACGGGTGTCCGCGAAAGCTTGATGTCCCTGCCCGATTGGGAAAGGTGTTAGTGAGAAATTTGGTGATTCTGGAAATTACCCAATTACCAAATTTCTCAATTCCCCAATTGCCTGTTGGGTGATGAACTGTGGTGAACAACAACGAGAAACAGAATTCTCGTTGCCGTCTGCGTAACGAACTATTCCATGCCTGATCTTTATCCATTGCTTTTGCGGCCCGAATTTTACGAACGGATATGGGGGGCCCGCAATCTTGCTCCTATTTATTCTCGGGAGATAACCGGCAATCCTCTGGGTGAAGCTTGGCTTACCGGCGATAACTGTAAAGTCTCTAATGGCCCCCTGGCGGGCCGCACTTTAGGAGAGCTTTCCGGTCAGTTTGGCTCCCAACTTTTGGGTGATGTTATTTGCCTCTCCTCCCGCTTCCCTTTGCTGGTCAAGTTTCTTTTTCCGAAAGACAAGCTCTCTGTCCAGGTGCATCCCGATGATGAGGAAGCAGCGCGGAATGGAGAACCCTGCGGAAAAACCGAGTGCTGGTACATACTTCATGCCGAACCGGGAGCACAGGTTGGACTGGGGCTGAAGCCGGGCACTACCAAGACCGAGGTTGAAAAGGCCATCCGCGAGGTACGGATGGAGCAGTTGTTGAACTGGGTTGACGTTTATCAAGGCGATCTTATTTATGTCGATGCGGGCACTGTTCATACGATTGGGCCCGGGGCGGTCATCGTGGAGACCCAGCAGAACTCCGATACAACGTATCGGCTGTATGATTATGGCCGTCCTCGCGAACTGCATATTGAGCATGGCTTGCAGGCAACAAAAGAGAAGACGCATGCTGGCAAAGTGCCGCAAGGTCAGCCACAATCGGACAATGGGAAGGCGCAGGTCAATCTGGTGACCTCTCCATGCTTTATTGTAGACAAGTTTGAGTTGTCTACAGCCTGGGAATTCCAGCGGCCCCGCCACGCCAAAAATAGCGTATGGTGCCTGACAGCTATTCGTGGGTGCGGCGTGGTCCAGGCAGAAGGCGCCGGGCGGTTCACGTTCAGTTGCGGCGAAGCAATTGTGGTTCCGGCAGCAGTAGAAAAATTTGTCCTAAAGCCTCAGTGGGAGCTGGAATTCCTGTGTGCGTCATTGCCCACCGAGGAAGTTGAGCATCCCAAAACACTGTTGTAGGACTCAGCATCATAAAATGAAGACCTCTAACTTTTATCCGGTCATCCTTGCTGGAGGCAGCGGAACGCGGTTCTGGCCCCGTAGCCGTCGCCGGTCGGCCAAGCAAGTGCTTGCTCTCGACGGTAAGCGGACCATGATTCAAACGACTGTAGAACGGCTGCGCCCAGTAGTGGCCGAAAAGGACACTTGGATCATCACCAACGAATTTGTCGACGGGGAGATACGGCGCCAGTTGCCCAGAATTCCTGCACGCCAGATCGTAGTTGAGCCCGAGCCCCGCAATACCGCTCCGGCCGTTGGACTGGCTGCTTTTCTTCTGGAGCAGATCGATCCCGGTTCTATTATCGGCATGTTTCCTGCGGACCATGTCATAACCAAAGAGAATCGGTTTCACGGTCTGCTTCGGCGTGCCATCGAAATAGCCGGCAAAGGAGAGAACATTGTGGTCATGGGCATCCAGCCCAGCCGCCCGGAAACTGGATACGGATATATTGAAACCGGCGACAAACTGCGGGGCACTTTGTACCGTGTAAAACGCTTTACCGAAAAGCCCAACCAGCAGCGCGCAGAAGAGTTTGTTGCCGCCGGCAATTACTATTGGAACAGCGGAATGTTTGTATGGAGCGCCCGCACCCTGGCCAACGCATTGCGCGAACACCTTTCTGAAACCACGCCCTATCTGGAGCAGATCGCAGCATCCTGGGGGACAAAGGACTTTAAGAAGAAGTTTGAAAAGCTTTATCCTAAATGCGAAAACATCAGCATTGATTATGCCGTCCTGGAGCCGCGCTCGGCCAAGGGCGAACACTCCTCCAATCTGTTTTGCCTGCGCGCAGATTTCGGCTGGAACGATCTGGGCTCCTGGGCGGCGCTCCATGAACATCATGCGGCGCTGAACAAGGTTGACGGGCGCAATGTGGTGGAGAGTGGCAATACGTACCTGTCGAACTCCAGTGGCAACTACATTTACGCGCCCAAGAAGTTTGTGGCCGCGCTCGGAGTCAATAACCTGGTGGTGGTGGAGACCGAAGATGCCATACTGGTAACCACCCGCGAGCACTCCCAGGATGTTGGTAAGATCGTGAAATATTTGAACGAGAAGAAGATGACAGACCTGGTGTGAGGAAAGAAGCTGCTAGCTACTGGCTTCTAGCTGCTGGGTTGAGTCGGATCCTTCAATCTTCTTGGGAAGCTGATTTTTAGTCTTTAAAGTTTGCTACAGCCTCTTCTCATAGTGGGTTTTACTGGATTTGATGGAAGAGTGGGCCTTTGAGGCCTGCGGTAAGTGCGATAAAAGATCAAGACTTTTCGCTCTGGTGCGACCGCATAGTATTTGTGAGATAGCTTATAGAAGCTAGGAGCCAGAAGCTAGAAGCCAAAAAGGATTCGCATGTCTCACGAAATCAAATTCGGCACGGATGGCTGGCGTGGCGTTATTGCTGATGACTATACCTTTGAAAATGTCCGCCGCGTAGCCGGTGCAATCGCCTCCTATGTGCTCAAAAAAGAAGATCCACGGCGTGGGATTGTTATCGGGTACGACACGCGTTTTGGCTCGCGTCGTTTTGCAGAAGCTACTGCCGAGGTCATCGCTCTGGCGGGCATCCCAGTCAAGCTCTCCAACGATTACACGCCTACACCGGCTCTCTCATACGCTGTAAAGGACCTTGGCGCTGCTGGCGGGGTGATGATTACCTCCAGCCATAATCCCTGGAGTTGGAATGGGGTCAAGTTCAAGGCCACCTACGGCGGCTCGGCGACCCCAGGCATTATCAGGCAGATTGAAGACGAAGTGCGGGCCGGGTCCATGCCAAAAGGTTCACTGGCTGAGATCGAGGAGGTCGATTTTAAGGCGCCTTACATTGAGGCTGTTACCAGATTTGTTGACCTGGATAAGATCGCCAAGGCCAATTTCAAATTCGCGATTGATTGCATGTATGGCGCTGGCCGCAATGTGCTCTCTGGGATCTTCCAGAAGAGGGGCATTCAGCATGTGCAGATTCGCAATGAGGTCAATCCGCTGTTTCCCGGCATTAATCCAGAGCCTATCGAGCCGCATGTGCGCATGTTGCAGGAAACCGTGGTCCGGGAGAAATGCCATGCCGGATTCGTTACGGACGGCGATGCCGACCGTATCGGCGCGGCCGCTGAAGACGGCAGCTTTGTCGATTCCCACAAGATTTATTCCATTTTGCTTCAATGGTTGCTTACCCACAAAGATTGGCCGGGCGATGTGGTTCGCGCCTTCAATACCACCAGGATGCTCGACCGTATTTGTGTCAAGCACGGGCGCAAGCTGCACGAGTGCGGCATCGGCTTCAAATACATCTGTGACCTGATGCTGGAGCGTCAGATCCTGATCGGCGGAGAGGAATCCGGGGGAATCGGCATCCAGAGGCACCTGCCGGAGCGCGATGGCATTCTGAATTCGCTGCTGCTGGCCAACGTTATGGCCGATGAGGGCAAGAGTCTCGGACAACTGGTGGAGACCCTGCAAAAAGAATATGGACCACACTATTACGCCCGCCGCGATCTGCATATCGCCAACGAAGTAAAAGAAGCGGCCATAGTCCGCGCCGCCAGCAACGATGCTAAGAACCTGGGACGTTACAAGATCCTGCGCAAAGAAAATCTTGACGGCATCAAGTTCTTTCTCGATGCGCCCACCAACGGCAACGGAGCGGAAGCTTGGCTGTTGCTGCGTTCTTCAGGCACCGAGCCGCTGATGCGCCTCTATTCCGAAGCATCTTCGCCGGAGTTAGTGCAGGAGTTGCTGGAGGAAGCAGTGGCCTTTGTGGATGCGAAGCTGCCGGTAGGCACGCATTAAATTTCAAATTTGAAATTCTAAATATTCTAAATTTCGAATTGCTTGCTTCTAGCAACCCATCTCCTCTCTCCGTCACCCAACTTACAGATGTCTCTCTTCAGCATCTCTGAAAGAACGGCCCGCCAGTTGATACTGATCTTGCTGATCATCACCATTGGCCTGGGAGCAGCGCTCACTTGGAGCTGGATCTTCTTCACCAAGCTTGCCCTGAAGCCTCTGCCTGGGCCTGACATGCCAGAGAAAATGCAGTTGAGTTCTGAGCCGGTGTCGCCGCTCCAGCTTCATTACCAGCTTGATCTGCCGGGACGCGGAGAGATATTTCCCGCATTGGCCGGAAGCCAGGCCGCCGACTACTGGCCGGTGGCCATGTTAACTATTTCCAATACGTCAAAGCATCCAGCTTTGCAGGTCGTGACCGCTGAAGTGCGTGGATGGAGTGGAGAGCTTCGGCAGACCGTTGTGGTTGGGCCTCAAGAAACGCGCTCTCTTCGTCTGGATCCGGAGCTGTTGTCGCAGGCATATCAAAACTCTGAAATTCGCCGGGCCACCCTGATTGTCGAGGCTCAAGATGCAGCGACTGGGCATATCTTTGCTCAACAGCGCCCGGTGTTCTTGCACAGCGCCTCCGACCTTTTTTGGGGCAGGAAGTTTGCCAACGCGCAACTGCTGGCCCGCTGGATCACACCCCATGACGAAGCCGTATTGCAATTGGTTTCGCGCGCCGAGCGTTTCATGCCCGGCGGAAGAATGCGCGGGTACAACCTGCTGACCGGGCCTGCGCTGGAAGCCCAGGTACGAGAGCAGGCGATGGCCGTGTTCGCCACGATGAAACAGTCGCGCATCAGCTACGTCAGCAGTATCTACACCTTCGGCAACTTTCCGGGGGAGACACAAAGGGTCCGGCTTCCCCGCGAGACCCTGGAACTGAGTAACGCCAATTGTATTGACGTGAGCGTGGCGTTTGCCTCAGCCATGGAAAATGTTGGCTTGCAGCCCGTGATCGTGATTGTGCCCGGACACGCCTTTACCGGCGTGCGTCTGGGGCCTGGTTCACAAAATATTCTCTACCTGGATTTGACCGTGCTGCCGCGCGGATCGTTCAATGAGGCCGTAGCCCGCGCACAAGCCTGGATGAAAAAGACGCCTCCAGCGCAAGTCCTGACCGTGGACGTGGGCGCTGCTCGCGCCCTCGGAATCTATCCTTTGCCGCTGCCTGCTTCGCAGAAAGCTGCGCTGTCTACAGGCAGCTCATTAGGCATTCGGGTATCTGCTCTCAATAAAGGCGACAAAAGCCTGCTTAAACCTGGTTCTATTCGCGCGTTCATCGAACCATTTCCTGTGCAGCATATTCTCCGCTGATATGATCGGATACCACGTATCGCGCAACTGCTTGTGTCTGGCGCATCGATCGAAAACGGTCTCCAGAAAGTTCCAAACCATGAATGCGTATATCTCATACTCCCGTTGCTGCTGGTCGTTCGGCAACGCAGCGCAATTCAGCAGGTAGGGCCGCTCCATGGCGATCTTCAGTAAGTCGAAATACATTCTGTCCAACTCAGCGTAATAGCTTGCGCGCAGCGATCGCGTAAAACTCCATAGGGAGTAAAAAAGCGTGAGGATAATACCAACGGCAGCTAGTGCTTCAACAACTACCTGGACTTTGGTCCACTCAGTCACGACTTGGGCGTTTTGAAAAACGTACATCCCTCAATATCTCCTGATTATCTAAGCAAGCTGGACAGGATCTGCGATGCTCATCAGTATCTGCTTGATGCGCGGGTCTTCGGGCGAACAATTATAAACACTCTGGTAGATGGTCTTTATCCATCTTTCCACTTCGGATTTAGGGACCTGCCGTAGGCCGCCTCTCGGGTAGACCAATAAGTCCATTTCAGGAGGCGGTCCCTCACCCGCCAGCGGCATGATGTAGTGAAGTCCGGAGATAACTAGACATCCCAGTCGTCGATAAAACTGCTGTCTGCGCGTCCGTAACGTCTGGTCAGCGCACTTTTCCCGGTCGGAATCAACCTCCAACAGCAGGGAGCCGGGTCGCCCTGGCCACGCCAGTGACGCAACCTGCACTGAGCGCCGAAACAATTCGCTGCCTAGGCCCCCATTGCGATATGCGTTCGCGATGGCCATATATTCTAAAAGACCAAAACTTTCGAGTTGTGGCAGGAACAGTACGCTGAACCCAATAACATGAGTGTCCTGCTTCAATAAAAGGATCTTGTATTCGGCCCTGCCAGCCATTTCAGAAATCCACGCCTTGGATTTCCGCTCTCGCGCAGAGATCGAGTCGGCATAAATGCTGTAGAACTCCTCAAACTCGGGGTCGCTGCTAGATTTTAGCTCTTCGAATTGGTACTGATTAGGCACGGTGATCAGCTCAGCCAGTATATGTGATGCCCGCGCACTTCCGATTTGCTTTAAACTATTTTCATAGATAGGAAGCTGTGGCCTTCGGTGGAGCAGTGCTTCAAATCCGGCCCCAATTATCAAACTACGAAACCGCACAATTCGAGAGGAAATTAAGGGCAAGCCTCTTGCCTGGTCAGTTCTATGAATGAGCTTGATGTCATCATAATCGGCGGCGGCGTTGCCGGGTTGACAGCAGCGCGAGACCTCAGCGCTGCCGGCCGGCGGGTGCTGTTGCTGGAAGCGCGAGAGCGCCTCGGCGGACGCGTCCTCACCCAGTACGCCAATGGCTATCCAGTCGAATTGGGAGCGGAGTTTGTTCACGGATCTCCACCGGAAATTCTGGGACTTGCTACTGAAAACGGACTACCGCTTGCCGAGTTGCAATGGAATGTCTTGCGTCAGAAAGATAAGCGATGGATCGATGCGGTTGAAGCCTTGTCTGCCATGGACCGCGTGTTCGAGAAAATGATCATCGCAGAAACTGAAGCCGATCAGTCTTTTCAAGAATTCCTCAATCACATAGACGCGCCGGAGAATGTGAAGCAGCAGGCCCTGCAATTTGTGGAAGGCTTTCATGCCGCCGATCCGGGTCGTATCAGCGTGCAATCATTGATCAAGAGCAATACCGCCGAGGAGCAAATCAATGGCGATCGCCAGTTCCGTTTTGAGCGCGGCTACCAACCTCTTGTAGAACTTCTCGCCAGCCGCCTCAACTCTCATGTGCAACTCCAGACTGAAGTTAACGGCATCGATTGGAAAACCGGTGAAGTCCAGGTGCACACAACCAATGGCCGGAAATATCATGCCTCACATGCGCTGATTACCGCTCCCCTGGGAGTGCTCAAGGCAGGCGCTATTCGGTTTATACCCGAACTCCCGGAAAAACAGCAGGCCATGCAGTTGTTGGAAATGGGCCGCGTCAGGCGAGTGAGCCTGTGCTTTCACCATAGATTTTGGGAAGAGGACCGGCGCTTCCAAGGTCTAAGCTTTTTCTTGACCGATGATCCCCAGTTTCCTACATGGTGGACCAGCAACCCTCTGCCATTTCCTGTTCTCACTGCCTGGGCCGCCGGACATTACGCGCAGGCCTTTTCGCAGATCAATACGGACCAGATCATTGATCATGCAGTGGATTCTCTGGCAAGCATCCTGGAAATGGGGCCGTCGTCTTTACGCCGCGAACTGAAGAATGGTTTTACCTATGACTGGCAGGCCGATCCGTTTTCACGCGGAGCTTACAGCTATGCATTGGTTGGTGGAAGCTCGGCAGGATGCGTCTTGGCGGCGCCGGTCGCCGGGACTTTGTTCTTTGCCGGAGAAGCTACCGATTGTGAAGGACACAATGGCACCGTGCATGGCGCCATCGCGAGCGGCAAACGAGCGGCAAAAGAAATCCTCGCCGCAGCGCCAGGAAAATAATGTGTCTTGGCGGCGTACATCAGCGGAAATTCACGGCAAGAATGTAAACTGTTGCAATGGAGACCCACGATTCCGTTGAGTCCATGGTCCAGGCTTATTCTCAGGCCGCAGTAGAGCTGGCGCGCGAATTCAAGGCTGCTCTGGATTACACCGAGAATTCAGTGATGGAGGTCGAGGTGATCCTGGCGCAATTTGCCCAGGACCTCGCCAGCGGCAAACCGCCCGCCGATGAAATGGATGAAATGTGCAAGCTCTGGGGCTGCTATCTGGGCGAAGTCGTGCGACGGCGCTTCGGGGGCGAGTGGGGAATCGAGACCTATCCCGGCAAGCAATTTGCAACTCTTACTCTAAATGTCGCCGGAAACAAGCTGTTTCCCTCCATCAAAGTCCATCGACGGCTCACCGAAGGCGCAAACGACAACGTCTGGACGTTTTACAAAATGGTGAAAACCAAGCTGGAAACAGTGCCTGGCACAAAGATGCAGTGAGTGTTTACTAGGAAGTTCTCAAACACTTTAGCTCAGAATGCAGGGTCGAAAATCACATCGTTCATGGCGTCCACTTTGTCCACTACGTCCACTCAGTCCACACTTCGCTACGGAAAAAGTTGATTTTCATGAGCTTTCGCGGGCCAACGGCCCTGAAGGACACTTAAGGAAGAAATGAAGAATGCCGTGCGGAAGCGCTGGGGAATGTTGAAGATGGGCAGGGCCCCAGCGGTGCGGCGCTGATGACTGAGAATCGGATTTGGTTTTTGATCATCCGGTCACCCGATCTACCGATCACCCGATTGGCGACACGGTTTCAAATTTCAAATATCTTTTGCTAGCTCTTCTTTCAGTGTCACACCGCTCATCTGCGATCTCATCATCTGATCCGCCAGGCCTACGATCCGAGTTGCCGCTTCTTCCACAGAGACACCCCGCCTATGAATGTTGGAAATCAAGTTACGATGAGCGTCGCTATGACCAGGACGCGGCTTGTATGCCATATAAGCGGACAGGCTCTCGGTCGTTGCCAGTCCGGGACGTTCACCAATGAGCAATACTGCAACCTTGGGATCGAGCAGTTCGCCCAGTTCGTTGATTAAACCTACCCGGCAGTGGCGGACGATCAACGGCTGGCCGAGCTTCCAACCACGACGTTGTGCCTTTTCAAAGACCAGTGGCAAAAGTTGCGGAACCTGAGTGGCGACCGCCGTGACCGAAAGACCATCTCCGATTAGAATTTGCAGATCGGTTTGTTTCGGATAGGTTGAAAGTCTTTGCCGCGCGTCATTATGGAGTCGGCGCCCAAGATCGGGGCGAAGCAGGTATTCGTCCTTGGAATCGGCCCGGGTCGAAATCTCGAAGAGCTTCCATTCTCGGACGAATTTGGCCCCCAGGTCTCTTTCCAGATTCAATTCCGTCCGTACCGCATCACGGGCCGCGGCATGTGCCTGGCGCAACTCCAGTTGAGTGTTGGTCCGATAGGCCGCTCCAGCACGCTCCACCAGCACCCGCGCCGGTGTCCGAGCCCGGATCTTTTCAACCAGTTCAGGCCAACTCGGATGAATGAGATCATCAGTCATAGCGCACTTCAAAGTCATCAAGGCCTTCGTCGAAAAACACATCTCCACGTCAGTCTTGAAATGCAACGGACATCGGAGATTCAGCTCCGATCTCCCGATGACCCGATCTCCCGATCCCCCGATCTGTATAGACAGATCTCCCGATCTAGCTCTAACTGGCTTTTCCCTCGGCAGCCATCCGGGCCTGCGCCGAGTCGTAGCTCTCGCCATAGATCGACGGCACCTTGGCTCCTGTGGGACGCAGATACACAGACAACTGCCCGCGATGATGGATCGTATGGTTCATCGCAAACTGCAGATACATGACAGCCGGAAATTGGAACATGCCTCGAAAATCGATGCTCCTGGTCAATTGCTCGCCCGAAAGCTGCCGCAACTGCGCAAGGTTCCTGGTAAAGCTCTCATCGAACCATGCGGCAATCTGGGCTGAATTACGGATCGAATCGGGACGGTTGATGGGGTTGAAGTCAAATGCTCCGGCGGACACGCCGCTCAGAAACCGCTGCTCTGCGGCAACAATATGCCAGGCTAGCTCCACTGCCGATTTGGCGTTGGGGTCCGGACGGTAATCGCCCTTGTCCAAGGGCACGGCTTCGATGACCCGCTTGGTAGTCTGGTGTTCGAGGTCCAGCCGGGGCAGCGCCATGCCCAGCAGGAATTTGGCTTGGTCCGATGTGATCTGGGGAGTTTCCATGTTCTCAAGTCCTTTCTTATGCATGTATGCAGTGGTTCTAGGTTGACTTGAATAGCTTACATGAATTGTCCACTGACTTGCAGGCACTCGACCGGTGCAGAGATTCACGCGCAAGCGGAGATTCTTGCTCGTGCCCGGGCACTACTCTTAAGATGGCCTAGTGCCCAAGGCACAATAGAGAGTAGATCCACACGTGGTCATCTGCATCATCGATATTTATTCAGTGCAGATCAGCTCAAATCAGTGGAATCAGCGGTAAAGTTTTTGCTTTTGGTCGCGGTCCTTGCTAGGCTGCGCTCTATTCCATTTCATTCGCGGGTCGCGCGGTTTCTCCACTGTTCAACTGCCCAATATTGGCTGGCGTGTGAAAGGAATTGGTTGGCTGATTCGGGATTGATCCAGATGACTTCGTGATTTGCCTCCAGATGGCTAAAGTCCGTCCCAAGGACCGTGCCTTCAACAAAAGTACTTCTTTTTTCGAAATAGCTCTCCTCCGCCTTGGAGTAGGAGAACTGCACAGCTCGGACCAGCCACGCGCCGGTTTGAATGATGAATCCGCACTCTTCGAGCGCTTCTCTCCGGATAGCTTCTTCCGGTGTCTCTCCGGCTTCGATCCCGCCTCCTGGCAGGAAAATGCCGTCCGCCGAACGCACCACCGCCACGCGATCATTTTCGTCTTCAATCAGTACGTAAGCGCTGGGCCGAATAATGCATTTCTCAGGACGCGCGCCAAACACAATGACTTTGCTCCAATCCTCCATCAGGTCTCAATCCCCACTTCCTCTGCTCCCTCTGTTCCTCCGTGTTTCAAAGGGTTTGTTTTGGTTGCGGCCTCTGCGGTGATCCGGGGTTCGGTTGCGGCTATGCTGTGTTGTGTTTTCAAGGTCTTTGATTTTATCAGCGTGAATCCGCGTAAATCAGCGGTAAGAACTTACATACTGATAACTGTCTCCAGACCGGCTGCGAGCTGTCTTCGAGTTTCCGACGTAAGCCTTCGAGGTTCGTTGCCGTCGTAAATCTTCATAACGTTCAGCCATTCCAGAAACTCAGGAGTAGGCCGCAAGTTGAAGAGTTTGCGTGCTGCCAGGGCATCATGAAAGCTGGTGGATTGATAATTGAGCATTACGTCATCGGCACAGGGGACACCCATGAAATAGTTGCATCCGGCCGCTGCCAGCAGTAACAGGAGATTGTCGGCGGAATTCTGGTCGGCGGCTGCATGGTTGGTGTAACAGACATCGCATCCCATAGGCAGCCCCAGCAGCTTGCCCATAAAGTGGTCTTCCAACCCAGCTCGGATGATCTGCCGCTCATCATAAAGATATTCCGGACCGATAAAGCCCACCACACTATTCACCAGAAACGGCGAAAAGACACGGGCCACACCGTAAGCGCGGGCCTCAAGTGTAAGCTGGTCAACGCCATGGTGGGCCTCTGCGGAAAGCGCGCTGCCCTGGCCAGTTTCGAAATACATCACGTTGTGTAGATCGGGCGACCTCGGAGGATCGGGTGATCCGGTGATCGGGTGATCTTGTGATCGACCCAAAGGTTTTGCCTTTCCGATCTCCCGATGACCCGACCTCCCGATCCCCCGATCTGCATGGTGCTTCACCATCCGCCCTTGTCCTTCACGCAGCAAGTCGAGCGTCACGCCGAAGCTGCGGTTCGCCTCTTGCGTCCCGGCGATGGATTGAAAGAGCAAATCCACAGGCGCGCCCCGCTCCAGCGCGGCCAGTTGCGTGGAGATATGCGCAAGGCAGCAGGTTTGCGTGGGAATCTTGTAGGCGGAAATCAGCCGGTCGAGAGCAGAAAGAATTGTGGTTACAGTCTCGACCGCATCCGTCGCTGGATTGACTCCTATGACGGCATCTCCGCAGCCATACAGCAGGCCGTCGAGCGTCGACAACAGAATTCCTCCAACATCGTCCGCTGGATGATTGGGCTGCAAACGGATGCCCAGCACACCGCGTTCGCCCATGGTATTGCGGCAGCGTGTAACTACCCGGATCTTTGACGCGGCCAGGACCAGGTCTTTGTTGCTCATGATCTTGGCCACTGCCGCAGCCATCTCTGGGGTGATGGCCCAATGCAGCCGCTTCAGTTCTTCTTGGTCAGTCTCATCGCGCAGGATAAACTCGCGAAACTCACCTACGGTCATGCTCTTGACTGACGCAAAAGCTTCTTGGTCATGAGTGTCAAGAATCAGCCGGCTAACGTCATCGATATCAGGATCGATCACCGGATTGGCCAGGATCTGGGCCAGAGGGACATCGGCCAGTGCACACTTGGCCGCCACCCGCTCCTGCTCGGAGGATGCTGCGATACCAGCCAACTGGTCTCCAGACTTCTCCTCATTAGCTTTGGCAAACAACTCGCGCAGATCGGCGAAATGAAAACGCTCGCGCATCTCTGGCCTACATTATCAACCAAGTTGAGGCGTTTAGGAGGCGTGACCGAAAGCATGAGCGTCCTGCCTCCGTTACTGTCCTTTTGTTTTCCTTTGCGCCCTTAGCGACCTTTGCGGTAGAGGCCTCTGGTTGCGGTTGTTGCGCTATGATTCATCCGGGAGAGCAATGTTGAGGAACGAGTTCTTGTTGCGAGAAGCCGATCTCTCAGAAGCTGGCTCCATCTCCCAGTTGATCAATCGCGCCTTCATCGTGGAGCGCTTCTTTCTCGACGAAGACCGTACCAGCCCGAAGAAGGTACGCGAGTTATTCACCAAGGGACATTTTCTGGTTGCAGAAGACGGCGCCGGATTGACCGGATGTGTCTATATCGAAAAACGCGGGTCCCGCGCCTATCTGGGGTTATTGTCGATCGAACCGAAGCAACAACGGTCAGGCCTCGGTTCGCGTCTCACCGCAGCCGCCGAGGACTGTGCGCGATCCTTGGGATGCAATGCAATGGACCTGCGAGTCGTCAATGTAAGAAAAGAGCTGCCTGCGTTCTATCATCGTCTCGGCTACGTCGAAACCGGAATAGAACCATTCCCGCCAGACGCCAACCCCAAACTGCCGTGCCATTTCATCGTGATGTCCAAGCCGCTGGCCTGAGCAAATGCAAACTCAGCAATTGGCAAATTGTCGAAAACACGCAGCCAATTTGTTCGGTCGCCAGTTTGAGGGCGCGGGTTTGGCCAATTGCGCATTTCCCAGAAAATCTCGCGGCTGCCCTTGCACGATTCCTCCAGACTTGATATAACAGATATCGAAGTGATTGATGTGGCCTAAGGCAGTAGCTGCAACCAGCCAAGCAGCATGGATCAAGCAAACCAAATGAATCGAATCGGTTTCTTTGATCATCCAATTAGGTAAGCCATCAAATAGCCCCAAGGCAGGACCTGCGGGGCACATTCGGGAACAGCGTTTCCTGAAGGGTTTTTAAGAAAAACCTCAAAAAGTTCTTTTTAATCGAACCGAGTTCCGGGCTTTCTTGCCTCGTTTTTGCGAGATGTGCAAAGTCAGGAACCTCGCGAAGTCTGTGCGCTGAGGAATCAGCATTGGCAACAGTCGAATCGCTGAAATAAATAGCAATTAACCGGCGATTAACATTGACAGGCGGCAACTCTTCGCGATATTTTTGAAAGGTTCGTCTCTAGGGTCGGAAGCGATCAGAGAGCTTACAAGTTTCGAGGAGCTCCGGACGCAAATCCGGGGTACCTGAAAGCCCCGCTCAGGCGGTAAGGCGAATCAGGTCTTTGACAAAAAGGTTGAACGTGCCAGTCGTGAGATGAAACGCGGGTTTAAATCCGAGTGATTCTCACAAAATAGGTAAGTGCCATCCGGTGAATTCCGGGCGTCTTCGGATGCCTATTAGCCGGAATGGCGGTTTCCCCGACTACCCGTGGGGAAACAAATCAGGTTTCAAACGAGAGTTTGATCCTGGCTCAGAATCAACGCTGGCGGCGTGCCTAACACATGCAAGTCGAACGAGAAAGCGGGGGCAACCCCGTGAGTAGAGTGGCGACCGGGTGAGTAACACGTGACTAACCTACCCTACAGTGGGGGATAACCTCGGGAAACCGGGGCTAATACCGCATAACATCGCGAGGTGAAATTCCTTGTGATCAAAGGAAGCAATTTCGCTGAAGGAGGGGGTCGCGGCTGATTAGCTAGTTGGTGAGGTAACGGCCCACCAAGGCTATGATCAGTAGCCGGCCTGAGAGGGCGCACGGCCACACTGGAACTGAAACACGGTCCAGACTCCTACGGGAGGCAGCAGTGGGGAATTTTGCGCAATGGGGGAAACCCTGACGCAGCAACGCCGCGTGGAGGATGAAGTCCCTTGGGATGTAAACTCCTTTCGATCGGGACGATTATGACGGTACCGGAAGAAGAAGCACCGGCTAACTCTGTGCCAGCAGCCGCGGTAATACAGAGGGTGCAAGCGTTGTTCGGAATTATTGGGCGTAAAGGGCGCGTAGGCGGTGCGGTAAGTTTGTGGTGAAATCTTCAGGCTCAACTTGAAGACTGCCGCGAAGACTGCCGTGCTGGAGTATGGGAGAGGTGAGTGGAATTCCCGGTGTAGCGGTGAAATGCGTAGATATCGGGAGGAACACCTGTGGCGAAAGCGGCTCACTGGACCATAACTGACGCTGAGGCGCGAAAGCTAGGGGAGCAAACAGGATTAGATACCCTGGTAGTCCTAGCCCTAAACGATGATTGCTTGGTGTGTCGGGTACCCAATCCCGCTGTGCCGAAGCTAACGCGATAAGCAATCCGCCTGGGGAGTACGGTCGCAAGACTGAAACTCAAAGGAATTGACGGGGGCCCGCACAAGCGGTGGAGCATGTGGTTCAATTCGACGCAACGCGAAGAACCTTACCTGGGCTCGAAATGCAGTGGACCGGGGTGGAAACATCCCTTCCCGCAAGGGTCGCTGCATAGGTGCTGCATGGCTGTCGTCAGCTCGTGTCGTGAGATGTTGGGTTAAGTCCCGCAACGAGCGCAACCCTTATTGCCAGTTGCCATCAGGTTATGCTGGGCACTCTGGCGAAACCGCCTCGGATAACGGGGAGGAAGGTGGGGATGACGTCAAGTCCTCATGGCCTTTATGTCCAGGGCTACACACGTGCTACAATGGTCGGTACAAACCGTCGCAAACCCGCGAGGGGGAGCTAATCGGAAAAAGCCGGCCTCAGTTCGGATTGAAGTCTGCAACTCGACTTCATGAAGCTGGAATCGCTAGTAATCGCGGATCAGAACGCCGCGGTGAATACGTTCCCGGGCCTTGTACACACCGCCCGTCACATCACGAAAGTGGGCTGTACTAGAAGCCGGTGGGCTAACCGCAAGGAAGCAGCCGTCCAAGGTATAACTCATGATTGGGGTGAAGTCGTAACAAGGTAGCCGTAGGAGAACCTGCGGCTGGATCACCTCCTTTCTAAGAGAGAACGTCATGGCACTCGCACTTGCGCTTCCGATGGAAGCGGTTCCGCTTGCGCGGAATTAGTGTGGGACGTTGCCATGTACCCCTCTGGGTCACTCCCTGAGTGAAGCAGAGGGAATCCTCACATCGGATTATCTCTTTCCTTCGTTTTACAACGATGGTCAGCATCGGCGTAGCCGGTGCGCACGTTCAACCCGTCCTCGAAAAAATTACAGCTACGAGCTTCTAGCTGCTAGCTACTAGTAAGAGCAGCCGTTGGCCTGGAGCAATTCAGGAGTTGGCCGGAATGTTGACTAACGACACTCAGACTAATTGCTAATGGCTAATTGCTAATGGCTAACTCCGGGCCTGTAGCTCAGTTGGCTAGAGCGCACCCCTGATAAGGGTGAGGTCGGTAGTTCGATTCTACCCAGGCCCACCACTTAAGAAATTTGAAATTGTAAATTTTCAATTTCAAATTTGGGGGGGCTGTAGCTCAATTGGGAGAGCGCCTGCTTTGCAAGCAGGAGGTCACCGGTTCGATCCCGGTCAGCTCCACCAAAGTCAAGCAATTAGTAAATAGCAATTGGCAATGAGCCGCGCAGTAAAAACTAATTGCCAATTGCTAGCTGCTAATTGCAGCTTGAACGCCGCCCAGGCGGCAGCACGAGACGATATTTGACAACTGAATAGATTGTGTAACTACAAAGGCGCAAGAGATAAATTTTATGAGTACCTTAGAAATCTCTGCTGGTGTGGCCGCCCGGAATGCAAACGGGTATGCAATCGTGAGTGCCGGTCTGGCGCAAGCGATTGCCGGGATGAATAGTCCCGAGCCGCGATGAGCAGAGTAAGAGGTCATGAGATTTCTCCGGGCGATTCGGCAAATGGCAATTAGCAATTAGCAAAAGCTCAAAAAGGCTTTGGCTGAGTGCTGAATGCTGAGTGCTGAGTGCTCTGTGTAAATTTTATGGTCAAGTTACTAAGGGCGCATGGTGGATGCCTTGGCAGAAGAAGGCGATGAAGGACGTGGCAAGCTGCGATAAGCCTCGGTGAGCCGCAAGCAGGCTTTGACCCGGGGATTTCCGAATGGGGAAACCCATACCGGTAAAACCGGTATACGGCCCGATGAATTCATAGTCGGGTACGAGCGAACTCAGGGAAGTGAACCATCTCAGTACCTGAAGGAAAAGAAAGAAACCTCGATTGCGAAAGTAGTGGCGAGCGAAATCGCAACAGCCCAAACCCAATGGATTTCGGTCCAGTGGGGGTTGTAGGGCCCGCAACAGTAGAGTTACCAATCCAGTCGTTAGTCGAAGCCCTCTGGGAAGAGGCTCCATAGAGCGTGATAGACGCGTAGACAAAAACGATCTGGACTCGAAGCGGGTACCTGAGTACCGCGGGGCACGTGAAACCCTGCGGGAATCTACGGAGACCATTCCGTAAGGCTAAATACTAGCTTCTGACCGATAGTGAACCAGTACCGTGAGGGAAAGGTGAAAAGAACCCCGGCAAGGGGAGTGAAATAGTACCTGAAACCGTGTGCCTACAAGCAGTGGGAGGGCTATGCCCGTAAGGGAATGCCTGACCGCGTGCCTATTGCATAATGAGCCGGCTAGTTATTCTTGTCAGCAAGGTTAAGCGAAAGCGAGCCGTAGCGAAAGCGAGTCTGAAAATGGCGATTCAGTTGGCAGGAATAGACGCGAAGCGGGATGATCTACCCTTGGCCAGGTTGAAGGTGGGGTACAACCCATTGGAGGACCGAACCGGTGTTTGTTGAAAAAAGCTCGGATGAGCTGAGGGTAGGGGTGAAAGGCTAATCAAATTCCGTGATAGCTCGTTCTCTCCGAAATAGCTTTAGGGCTAGCCTCGGGTGATTTGCAGTGGTGGTAGAGATCTGGATGGACTAGGGGGCTTTCCAGCTTACTGAATCCAACCAAACTTCGAATGCCATGGACAACCAGCCCGGGAGTCAGACAGTGGGGGCTAAGCTTCATTGTCGAGAGGAAAACAGTCCAGACCGCCTGCTAAGGTCCCAAAATTCAAGCTAAGTGGGAAAGGAAGTCGGAACGCCCAGACAGCCAGGAGGTTGGCTTAGAAGCAGCCATCCTTTAAAGAAAGCGTAATAGCTCACTGGTCAAGCGGTCCGGTGCCGACAATTTAACGGGGCTCAAGCTTGATACCGAAGCAGCGGATGCATGACGTAAGTCGTGCGTGGTAGGAGAGCATTCTCAACACCGTAGTGAGATCGAAAGAACTCATCGTAGGTTGAGAAGAGACCCTGCCGGCATAAGTAGCGATAACGGAGGTGAGAACCCTCCGCACCGAAAGTCTAAGGTTTCCTGAGGAAGGTTAATCCGCTCAGGGTTAGTCGGTCCCTAAGGTGAGGCCGAAAGGCGTAACCGATGGACATCCGGTTAATATTCCGGAACTCCCAAACGTTCGTTATCACGATGGGGTGACGCAGAAGGATAAGCAGGACCTCCTATGACTATGGGGTTCGATGCGTGCAAGCCGGCTCTTCCAGGCAAATCCGGAAGGGCATTCAACGGTCAGACGCAAAGCATTAAGCCGTATGGCTGAAAGCTGCTGAGTTCACGCTGCCAAGAAAAACCTCTAAGGAGAACGGTTGGGAACCGTACCTCAAACCGACACAGGTAGACGAGGAGAATATCCAAAGGTGCTCGAGAGAACGCTCGTTCAGGAACTCGGCAAATTAGACCCGTAACTTCGGGAGAAGGGTCGCCCCGGTAGAGTTCATAGCTCGAGGGGGCCGCAGTGAATCGCGTACGGCGACTGTTTAACAAAAACACAGGTCTCTGCAAAGTCGAAAACGACGTATAGGGGCTGACGCCTGCCCGGTGCCGGAAGGTTAAAGGGAGAGGTTAGCCGCAAGGCGAAGCTTTGAACTGAAGCCCCGGTGAACGGCGGCCGTAACTATAACGGTCCTAAGGTAGCGAAATTCCTTGTCGGGTAAGTTCCGACCTGCACGAATGGCGTAACGATCGTACGACTGTCTTAACGAGCGACTCGGCGAATTTGTAGTACCGGTGAAGATGCCGGTTTCCCGCATCAAGACGGAAAGACCCCGTGCACCTTTACTATACCTTTACTATGAACTATGGCACTTGCTGCGCAGGATAGGTGGGAGGCTTTGAACTCAGGCTCTTGGGCTTGGGGGAGCCAACGGTGAGATACCACCCTGCGAGTTCTGTGGTTCTAACCTATTCCCGTAATCCGGGAAGGGGACATAGTAAGGCGGGTAGTTTGACTGGGGCGGTCGCCTCCTAAATTGTAACGGAGGCGTGCGAAGCTACGCTCAGGCTGTTTGGAAATCAGCCGTCGAATGCAAAAGTATAAGCGTGGTTGACTGTGAGACAGACAAGTCGAGCAGGTACGAAAGTAGGCTTTAGTGATCCGGTGGTTCTGTATGGAAGGGCCATCGCTCAACGGATAAAAGGTACGCCGGGGATAACAGGCTGATCGGAGCCAAGAGTTCATATCGACGCTCCGGTTTGGCACCTCGATGTCGGTTCATCGCATCCTGGAGCTGTAGAAGGTTCCAAGGGTTAGGCTGTTCGCCTATTAAAGCGGTACGTGAACTGGGTTCAGAACGTCGCGAGACAGTTCGGTCCCTATCTGGTGTGGGCGTAGGAGATTTGAGAGGGCCTGTCCTTAGTACGAGAGGACCGGGATGGACGAACCTCTTGTGTTCCAGCTGTCATGTCAATGGCACGGCTGGGTAGCGAAGTTCGGTTGTGATAAACGCTGAATGCATATAAGCGTGAAGCACTCCTCAAGATTAGATCTCCCAACCCTAAGGGTTAAGAAGGGCCCTGGAAGACGACCAGGTTGATAGGCTCGGAGTAGAAGTGTGGTAACACACGTAGCTGACGAGTACTAATCGCCCATTCGGCTTGACCATAAAATTTACTCAGGGCAGAAAAGGATTTTAAATTTGCAATTTTAAATTTGAAATTTCAACTCTGTAGTTCGCAATCTATTCAGTTGTGAGGCATCGTCCTCCTGATCTTTGAAATTCAGCAACTGGCAACTGGCCTTTAGTCTTTAGTTAAGAGCTAGAAGCTAGCCGCCAGTAGCTATCAAGTTTTGGCCCTTGCATTTGAAAAAAGGGCCCCTTGCGCGGGAAAACACCGGTAAAACCTGACTGATGCCGCGCATTGATAAAATCTGCAAAGAAGCCATTAGCTCCTGGCCTTTAGCTCGGTTCTTCTGAGGGAAAGATCATTGGTCATGTCCCTCGACAAGCAAGCTAATTACTAACTACTAATGGCTGATTGCTCCAATCTTGCGGTGATCATACCGCGGGGGTACCACCCGTTCCCATCCCGAACACGGAAGTTAAGCCCCGCTGGGCCGATTGTACTGTACGCGAAAGTGTGTGGGAGAGTAGGTCGTCGCCGCATTAAATAAAGGCCACGTTCAGCAATGAACGTGGCCTTTTCCGCTTCTGCCCGACAAAAACTCTTCTGGTATTTGTTTAGCGTATAACGGGTCTATTCGTTCGTAGGAGCTGTTAAGTCAATGACAGGAGGCTGAGGACCACACAGCCATGACAAAGGCAACGCGGCTACTACAAAATAGTTGCAATTACAACTGCGCCATGTTGTTGTTGAAGAACGCCTCCCAAAGTAATCTTTCCCCCGCAAAACGGCTTACCGATCAACGACAGCAAGCTCAGGCGCTCTGAACTGCAACCATTCCTCGATTAGCTGATACGAGATGCTGGATTCATCACGAAGAGGACAGATCGTATCCGTCATCGTGGTTTTCGTCCAGTCACGGGCATTAGTCTTATAATCGCCGTAATACATGACGCCCTCAACCTTTCGGAAGTGGCGAAACCAAACCCCCAATTCAGGGGCGCGGTTCCGAATGTAGTTGTACTCCCCTGCCACGGTCGCTAGCGCGAATGGGAAGTGGTGGACGATGACTAACACTTGATCTCCGACAGCCATTTCATGGGCGAATGCCCGATACGGTTTTTGTTTCTCAGGTAATTGATCCCAAGTTACCCCATTGAGATCACCAACATCAATTGCAAAATCAAGGCCGATATAACCAGCCGCTAAACTCTCAACGGAATGCCCCAATGCTCCCCCTGCATCATCGGGGTGTAACTGCATCCGCCAATAGGCCATAGTCGCCTCCTAATATCTCGTCATGCCTTCGATTCTACGATACATAGAATGTGAATACCAAATACCACGAGGCAAAACGCCTGCCGGTCAACTCGCCTTTTTAGTTTCAATTTCTAGCCGTTGCTTTTTGGGCTGTGGAGGCAGCCCTGTTTTTCTGGATCAACAAGATTCAGAACCGTAACCGGCGGTACTTTTACTGCTATCAGGAAAGAAGAGCAACAAAAAAGATTCACACTGTTTTTTTTGCATCGCAGATTTGATTTTCGCGCAGAAAAAGAAGGCCATATAAAAAATATCAATGTGATCCTTTCGTCTTCGATGGGAATTGTCGTGTTTGGAAAGCTCCATCCCCTCGCGGAGCAGGTGCGCCGCGCAGCAGACCTTCAGTACTTAGATCTTCGTCGATCCCTGGCCAATGAATGCCGTAACCACCGCCCGCAATTCTCCAGTTCTTTCTTTGCCTGGGTGATGCATTGAGCAACTTGGGATACCAAGTCAATGGTACGGCGATCGTGCGGCCATCTTTAAGCGTCACAGTGAGCGCTTTTTCACTCACTTTTACCTGGGACACCCTCTCATCCGCGCCCAGCGCCAAAATACCCATTCCAAGCCTCCGAGAGCTTCTTCTTGATGACGATTGATAATCGCGTACAAGAGCGGCCAAGCTCATTTGTATTAAAAGCCAAAATTACGGGTCAGCGCAACCGGAGCGAGCCAGAACTTAGCCGGAGATCATCCCGATCCACATGGACATGCGCAGGCTCATGGGTTTTCCGTTGTATTCCCTTCGTGCTGCACTGAGCGGCAGAGAAATGTGATGGATTTTGATTCTGATCTTCTCCGCGCCTCCGTGTCTCCGTGGTGGGTTTTGATTTGCTTTGATTGCGGCTATGCTAGGCCGAAACTCCGATATCATAGACGCCATGCGTCTTCGCAATCTGCTAATCGGACTGCTTTGCCTACCTCTTTTCACTCAAGGCCAACTGACCTCAACTCCTGCTCAGATCGAAACCAAAGCCCAGAACACCGCGAAACTGCGTGCCATGATTGAGGCGACGCCCAAACTCCCGCTCGAACAGATCGACCTGGTGATAAAGCTACCTGAGGGCCAGGAGATGGGCATGATCTCGTGGATTGCGCGTGATCCGAAGGCCGGTGTGACGTGGCTCCTTCAGCGCGGCGACAAAGCTGATCCAGTCATAGCGGTGGACAAGGAAGGCCACGTCTTGCACTCGTTCGGCAAAGGATTGTACAAGATTCCGCATGCGCTCCGGCTCGATCCTGAGGGCAATGTCTGGACGGTCGATGCGGGAAGTTCGACGATCATCAAGTTCAGTCCGAAGGGTGAAACATTGCTTCAGATCGACGTGGGTGTGCAGCCGGAATCTGCCGCCAGCGCTTTCCGCGGCACGACTGATATAGCCTTTGCTCCGAAAGGCCGGATTTTCATCAGCGATGGATACGCCAACGCGCGCATCCTTGAATACATTGCCGATGGCAAAACGGTCCGTGAGTGGGGCAGCGCGGGCGCCGGTCCAGGACAGTTCCATCTGCCGCACTCCATCGTGGCGGACGAGAACAACATCCTCTATGTTGCTGACCGCGAGAACGGGCGGATTGAGAAATTCAACCTCGACGGAAAATTCCTGGGCGAGTTCCCCAACCTGGGAAGAACGTATTCGCTCAAGCTCGGCGCGAATGGGACCCTATGGGCTGGAATGCAACCGCTCAATGAGCCGACCGGATCTCCCGGCTGGGTGGTCAAGCTGGACCGCAAGACCGGCAAGATATTGGGTTACGTGCCCGTGACCGAAAAGGGAGGCCTTCACTCCGTGGAAGACGCCGGCGAGGGCCGGCCTATGACGGTCGTCGGCAACCGAATCGTCTGGTTCAAGAGTCATAGCAAATGACTGTCGGCACGAGCTTGGTCTTCAGAACGCAGAATCAGGAAAACTCATGACCAGATGTGCCGCGCAGCAGACGCTCTTTATGCCGGTTTAGGCAATGGTGTAACTGTTTTTGGTGGCAGGGAATAGTGTAGCTATCTTTGGTGGAAGCCCCGGCCTGAAGGCTGCCTTCAGGCCGGGGGAAGATATTGTCAATAAGACAGCGCTTTAGCGCCGGTGGCGCTGCATCTGGTTCCAATGACCACACTCATTCCTAAACTGCGCTAGACTTCATAGGCCAGAATCCGCGTACCATCCGCGCAAATCCGCGGTAAGATTTTTCGCGGCAGGGCTACTTCTTTTTGGTTGCCGCTCCCGAGCCGGCCTTGCTGCCCTTTCCGTCCATAACGCTCATCCAGTTGGTGCCGTCTTGAGATACTTCGAACCTGAAGTTGTAAGACTTGGGCGAGTTTTCCTGGAGAATAAAGCGGCTCTTCATGGTCTGGCCGCCCATGCTCATTTCGCTGTTCCACGTCCAAGTCGTGCCGTCGAACGAGCCGGTGGCGTGCTCTGCCTCTCCCGTGTTGTTATAGGCATCGTAGGTATAGACCTTCTTCTGCGGATCATATCCAAAGATCGCCAATGTGACTTCCTTGCCCATGGAGCTTGATCCTTGGGAATGGGAGACGAGGTAAAAGCCTCCTGGCAACCACTCGTTATGTTCGGTGCTTGTAAACTTCCCGCCCGGACCCATGGCTCCGGCTTTAAAATCGCCGTTCAAGTTCCAGTTGCCGGCAAAGTAAGCAAGGTTCTGTTCCTCCGCGCCGGGTTTTCTCGGTTCCGGCATCTGTGCTGTTGCCACGACGCCACACACGGCCATAACAATCAGAATGATCGTTGAAACTCGTTTCATCGATGTTCTCCTTTTCTCTTAAGGGCCTGGCTCGGAACGATGGTACGCCGTCAGTAAATTGCAGGTCAATGGCGCTGGTTCATGTGCTTTTTTCGTGATGAGATACACCAACTTTTGAAGCTGACATAGCCACTCCCAACAGTTTTTTACAAAGCTTCACAAATCAAGAGGCACAACGATTACCCGCATAAGGTTAAATGTCCTCTGGCAATCCTGAGGAGGCATGGCCATGAAGTGCAACATGTTCATTCGAACCATGATCGCTGTTTTCGCGCTTTCGCTCATTGTCGGCGCGCAGACTGGGCCAGCCAGGGCCGCTCCAGCAACTACTTGTCCCGTTGAACTTCTGGAACTCCATGTTTCTCGCGTCAAAGTCCGGTTGAAAAATACAAGCGGAAAGATCATTACTGGCTTGGTATTCAATGCTGCCCTATCGGATGCTACCGAGCACTGGAAGTGGTTGCATTGGAACTATGACCAAACCCGGCCATTACAGGAGTTTGGTTGGAACAAGCCGCTGAAAGAAGATGAAATCCGGAACCTTAGTTGGGACGTAGACCTGGAGCACGAACATGGCGGCGGAGTCGCCTTCGTGTTGACCAGTGTTCTGTTCGCTGATGGTTCAACCTGGGAAGAGGACATTGATAGCGCGAACTGCAAAGGTATTTGGCACAACCATCACAAAAATGGTTTCACCAAACCGGTTCAATTGCCTCGGCGTGAATAGGCAACTGTCATTGCAATGAGCCGAGAACAAACGCCAAGCATGTTTTGGAAATTTATGAATGCCTCTCACCAAAATCTTCTGTGGACAGCTCGGAGCGTTTGATGCACAATATCGCTACTGTCCCACTCCGCAGAGGTTTTCGGAAGATTTCCACCTCTGAGCGTTGCCTGCAAGCCAGCCATTTCGGAACTGGCTCCAATTCCACTCCAACTTTTTATTGTGAGGAGAAATATGTTTCGCAAGAGCACAATTGTCGCTTTTCTGGGTGTATTTATTCTGGGAGCAGCCGTGTTCAGTTCAGCACAAAGCTTCCACTTTGCGTCGGTTACACGGACGGGACGCTCCGCTCCTTTGCCTTCCAGGCTGGCTACGGTGGCCACATTTTCCATGAACGACTCCGGACAGATTGCCTTTGCCGCGGATGGGGGCGTCCTTCTCAGTTCGGGTGGTCAAACAACACTGATCGCTGCCGTGCACAAGCGCGCGCCGGGTGGAGGTGAATTCACTTCCGCTAGTACTCCTTCCATCAATGCTCAAGGGCAGGTAGTATTTCGGAGCGCGGTGACTGCGCCCGGTCATTCAGGCCTCTTTCTCTTTTCCGGTGACGACGACCTGTCGCAGTTGGTCACAGATGGCCAGGTTGCTCCGACCGGTGAAGTGCTGGTTCCAACCGCGCCCGTTATCAATGCAGCCGGCGATGTCGTCTTTGTCTCCTCTGGCCTGTTCCGTCTCTCGAATGGAACGATCACCAGAATCGCGGCCCGCAATCAGGCCGCTCCCGGCGGAGGCGTCTTCCTGACGTTCTCTTCGCCATCGATCAATCAATCAGGACAGGTGATTTTTACCGCTTCGCTGTCCGGTGGGAGAACGGGAATATTCCTCTCCTCAGGCGCAAATATTACAGCCATTGCCAGAACGGGCACGCCAGCGCCCACTGGCGGCACATTCTTCGCTTTTTTGCAGGCTGCTTCACTGAACGACGCAGGCCAGGTAGCATTTGCGGCACTTGTGAACGGCTCCGGCCCTTCGGGCGTGTTCTTTTATTCAAACGGGCAAATCACCCTGCCGGTGCCGTCGTTTACATCAATTCCAGGCGGGACGCTGGCCAACGCCCAATTTGTCTCATTGAACAATGCGGGCCAGATAGCCTTTGTCGGCCAGACGTTTCAATTGCAGCCCCGCTTGGGTGTCTATCTTTTTTCGGCAGGAAATGTCTCGGCTGTCATGCTCCCCGGCCAGACCTCGCCGGAAGGCAACTTGTTTACGCAAGGACTCAATACAGCGATTAACAGCCAGGGTCAAGTGGCCTTCCTGGGCCGGACCAACAATAGCCTTAGTACCATTTATTTGAGTGCGGGCAATCAAATCAGCCGTATCGCCGGCCAAGGAGACTTGATTCGGGGAGAGGCGAGGTTTCGTGGTGCTTCACCCTTCGCTCTAACAGATGAGGGTGAGGTCCTGCTTCTGGGCACGACCTTCCCCGGCGGTACTGGCCTGTTTATCGGCTCGAGCAATGACGAAGAGGAAGACGGCGATGCCCGGCTGGTGATCCATCAAAGCGATCCCCTGCCTGGGGGTGGCGTGCTCTTTAACATCCTGAATAGCTTTTCCATGAACAATCACGAGCAAGTTGTATTTGACGCGAGCAGCACCAACCTTACCAGTCAAATCACGCTGTCGTCGGACGAAACCTTGACCAAGATCGCGCTGGGTGGCATAGGTGTTGGCGATCCGGCTCCTGGCGGAAGTACCTTCTTTAATTTCGGCTCTGCCTCCATCAACAACCTGGGGCAGATAATATTCACGGGCTCGACCTTTAACGGGACTGTTCCTATGTTCTCGTCGTCGAATGGCCAGCTAAGTTTATTCATCAGCCCGGATATGCTTGCTGCAGCCGTGGGCACAGGTTTTGCGACTGTCACTGCTCCGTCGTTGAACGACCAGGGGCAGGCCGCAGTCTTCATTCAACCATTTCCCTTCCCGAACGGGATTTTCCTCTTCTCTCAAGGCACTCTGACAAGCATTGCTCGCAATGGCGATCCTGCGCCGGGCGGTGGACACTTCGTGCTTCCTTTTCCTGACCCTACCTTCGGCCCTGTAATAAATCAGAATGGCGACGTCGCCTTTGGCGCCAATCTGGACACCGGAGGAGAGGCAGTCTTCCTCTTCAGCCATGGCGCGCTGACCAGGATTGCCGGTCCTGGCGATCACGATCCCAGCGGTCACACCTTCTTGTTTGCTGATCTGCCCTCGATCAATTCAGCCGGGCAGATAGCATTTACAGGGGATGTCGATGTAGATGGTTTCGGCGCCTTCTTGTACTCGAATGGAGTGATTACAAAAATTGCGCGTCCGGGCGATCGCGTGCCCGGTCGCGGCCAGCCGACACTCACCTTTGCTGACTCAGCCAAGCTGAACAATCAAGGCCAGGTCGCCTTTGTGGGCGGTCTTTCCACGGGCGAGACTGCGGTGTTTATTGCCACGCCGAAGCAGGCTGACGTGGACGATCACCACGACGGCTTTGGCCCGAATGTCGATCCATCTATGCATCACAGGCCAACGCGCACGGGTGACCCCGATGGCGAGAATACCGGCGACGACGACTCCGGACACTCGCAAGACCCATTCTGAAATCGATAAGGGCAGTTGGAAACAACTGCCCTTTTTCGTTTTCGACTGTCTCCGTTAAACTATGCTCCATGGCTGCCCCCAAACCCGCCATCAAAACTTTTGATGCTGTTCTGGAACCCAGCGGCGACCGCCTGAACTGGACCATCATTCGTATTCCATTCGACGTAGCCAAAGTCTGGGGCACACGCGGCCAGCTCAAGGTAAAAGGCGAGATCAATCGCTTTCCCTTCAGTACCTCACTATTCCCAACCGGCGAGGGGAACCACATACTCATGGTCAACAAGAATATGCAGGCCGGAGGCAAAGCTGTTCCAGGCGTCAAAGCACGCTTTCGCCTGGAGCCGGACACTTCGCCACGTAAGATCCAGCAGCCGGAAGAGTTGTTGCGCGTCTTGCGGGAATCAAAGCGTCTGCAAAAGTATTATGAAGCGCTGAACTTTTCCATGCGGCGTGAGATTGCCAGGTGGGTGGCCGCGGGCAAGCACAGCGAAACTCGACGTCGGCGCGCCGGACAGATGGCCGAGCGGCTCATGCTGGCCATGGAAGCTGAAGATGAACTTCCGCCCCTGCTCCAGGTGGCCTTCAGGCACAATCCCAAGGCCCAGGCTGGATGGGAACTCATGCCGCCCTCACACCGCCGTTTCCATCTGCTTGGCATCTTCGGCTACAGGAATCCCGAGTCACGGGCCCGCCGCATCGCCAAGGCGGTACAAGAAATGGTCGCCTACGCGGACAAACAAGCCTCAAAACGCAAAGCTGCAACCAAAGACCTCGACGCTGATGACGCTGATTAACCTTCCTCTGTTCCCTCTGTATTGCTAACAATCAGATTCGTGCCAGGCCGCGAAGGATTTTGCGAAGAATTTCTTTGCTTTTCCTTCGTGTCCTTCGCCTTTAACTTCGTGCTCCTTCGTGGTCAAGGGTTTTGGTTCCCTCTGCTTCCTCTGTTCCTCCGTGTTTCAAAGGTTTTAGATTTATCAGCGTCATCAGCAGTAAGCAGTTGTTTTGCGGTTTGGACGCAAGCGCCAGAATCTGTGCAAAAACTCTGGAAAACGCGTCTAAAACTTCTGCAAATGCCGTTGACGCCACGGGAGCCAATCGCTGACAATTCAATGACATCATGTTCTTTTATCTTGCGGGCTCCATCGAGTATTCTCCCGATCTTGGCAAGGGCTGGCGTGCCGAAATTACGCCATTGCTAAAGTCTATGGGACACGACGTCTACGATCCCGCCGAAGATGAGATGAAGAACCTGACGCGGACCGAAATGCACGAGTTTCGCTCCTGGAAGAAGAGCGATCTGCCACGCTTCCAGCAGACCATCCGGAAGATCATTGCCTACGATCTTGATTTGATCCAACAGCATTGCGATGGGATCATTTGTTATTGGGACCGCTATGCCGGACGAGGCGCGGGGACCCAGGGTGAGCTGACCTTTGCTCATCGACTGGGAATTCCGGTTTACCTGATTTGCGGAATGCCCGTGGAAGAGATTAGCGGCTGGCTTTTGGGGTGTGCCTCGGAACTGTTTGCCAACTTTGATGAGTTTCGCGAATTTATGAGCGGCAAGCCGGCCATCCAGGTGACGGCTGGATATGATGTTAATCAGGGGAAACGGTAGATGAACGCAATGCGGGGAAATCTCGGCTGGATCGAAGTGATCTGTGGTCCTATGTTCAGCGGCAAGAGCGAAGAGCTGATCCGCCGCCTGCGCCGCGCGGAGATCGCCCGCCAGCGCGTCCAGATTTTCAAGCCCATCATTGACCAGCGATATTCTGAAGACCACATCGTCTCCCACAACGACATGCGGATCCACTCGGAATGCGTCAGCAGCGCCGCCGAGGTGGAGGCAAGGCTCGACCTGCGTACCGAGGTAATTGGTTTCGACGAAGCCCAATTCCTCGGTGAAGCCATGGTGGATCTGGTGGTCAAGTTCGCAGACATGGGCAAGCGCATCATCATCGCGGGGCTCGATACCGATTATCTCGGTCGTCCGTTTCATCCTATGCCCGAGCTCCTGGCAGTAGCCGATGAGATCACCAAAGCGCTTGCTATCTGCATGCAGTGCGGCAACCCAGCCAAGCACACCCAGCGCCTGATTGCCAGCCAGGACCTGATCGTGGTGGGCGCGGCCGGAATGTATGAGGCCCGCTGCCGTCGCTGCTTCGAGCCAGACCTTGCCTCGGTGGAGATCCAGAACAAGAAAAAAGCTGAATTGGCTGCCGCAACCACGCGCTAGAGTTACCTTTTTTGCGTTCGAAGTTGTTCTCGCGTCTAGCCCCAATACCGTTCAGGGTCGAAAATCACATCGTTCATGGCGTCCACTCTGTCCACCACGTCCATTCAGTCCACACTTCGCTACGGAAAAAGTTTTGGTTTTTCTTCGGCTGATTGCTGACTGCTGAGTGCCGAATGCTTCTTTTGGTTGCGGCCAGTCTATGTTCTGGCTAAGATAACTCACAGTTCCATCTTCACTCCAATGATTTTCAATCGACGGCGCACCGGCATTTCCTTGGCGTCCTTGACCCTGGTTTTTTTCTCGGTCATTCACCTTGAAGCCCAAACCCGTCCTGGGCTCAACCTGACGCCCCATACCATCACGCTGGCCAGTGGAAAGACCTTCTCCCTCAATCTTCCCGACGGATTTGATATCTCCGTTGCTGCCGAAGGATTGAAGAGGGTGCGCTTCATGGCCAAAGCTCCGGATGGACGGATCTTTGTCACCGACATGTATAACCGCGCCGACAATTCCCGAGGTACTGTCTACATCCTCGATGGCTTTGATCCCAAGGCCGGCAAATTTGCGCGCGTCGTTCCCTATCTCCAGAATCTGCGGAACCCCAACAGCGTGGCTTTTTATACCGACTCAGCCGGCCAGAACTGGCTCTATCTTGCGCTCACCGATAAGCTGGAGCGCTTCCGATTTCGCCCGGGAGAGGAATCTCCATCGTCTCCCCCGGAAGTCCTTGCTACCTATCCGGACTACGGACTGAATTACAAGTATGGCGGCTGGCATCTGACCCGCACGGTTGCTTTCGGAGCCAGGGAAAACCAGGGCAAGTTGTATGTTTCTGTAGGAAGCAGTTGCAATGCTTGCGAAGAAAAAGAAGAAATCCGCGCCACTATTTCTGTGATGGATCCGGATGGCAAGCATCAGCGCATCATCGGGCGAGGCCTGCGCAATGCCGTAGGACTCAAGACAGTCGGCGGCACGCTTTACGGCACCAATATGGGAGCGGACCATCTTGGCGACGACGCTCCAGACGATACTATGTTCACGCTCGATGGGCCTGATCTTCCGGCAAACCAGGTGCGAAACTATGGCTGGCCTTATTGCTATTTCAAGGATGGCAAAATTTTTCCTGATCCGCAATTCAGCTCTTCGCCAAACAAGATAGATTGCGCCAAGGTGCCGGCCGCACTGGCCACCTTTGCCGCTCATGGCTCGCCGCTAGGCCTCGAATATTTTGATTCGAGCTCCCAAGATCCAGTGCTTCGAAACTACTTCCTGGTCACGCTTCATGGCGCGTCGCACAAGCGGTTAAAGCGGGGATATCGCGTCGTTCGGCTGGCCGCAAATTCCAGGCCGCAGGACTTTGTTACTGGATTCTTGCAGAACGGCGTTATCTATGGCCGGCCCTGTGATATCTTTCGCATGGGACCAGACTCGTTCTTGCTCACTGACGATTTGAGCGGTGTAATCTATTACATCCATCGCAAGTAGAGCCGTCGTCGCGGCCTCTAAGGGTTTTTGTTTTCCTCTGCTTCCTCTGTATTGCTAACAATCAGATTCGTGGCAGGCCGCGAAGGGTTTTGCGAGAATTTTTCTTTGCTGTTTCCTTCGTACTACGAGGTGCTTTGAAATCTTGTTTTTTCTCGCAAATTTTCTGTACCTCTCCGGGACCTGACCTGTCCCGGCCAGCCGTGGATCTCCCGATTCCCGACCTCCTCTGCTTCCTCTGTTCCTCCGTGTTTCAAAGGTTTGTTTTGGTTGCGGCGCTGTGTGTGATCTGTTTCTTCACCCGGCCCGCTGGATTCATGTAAGCTATCAATCATGGAATCCACAAAACCTACATCGGATTCAGGAACAGGCCGCCAGCTCCTTCGCCACACGCTGGCGACAGTTGCTTATCGTGGAGGCAAAGCTTTGCGCGGAGCGCCCGAGAGCTTTGCCGGCTTCAAGGCCTCAGAAAAGGGCCGGACTCCGGCACAAATTCTGGCCCACATGGGCGATCTGTTTGACTGGGCCCTGGCGTGTGCTAAAGGCAAACACGCGTGGCACGATTCTGCTCCTCTGCCCTGGCCACAGGAGGTGCAGAGATTTTTCCAGTCCCTCCAGAGTTTTGATGACTACCTTGCTTCTGACCTTCCGCTCGGCTTTCCCGCAGAAAAGCTGTTTCAGGGTCCGCTGGCCGATGCTCTCACCCATGTTGGGCAGATTGCCATGTTGCGAGGGATGGCCGGATGTCCCATTCGCCCCGAAAATTATTTCAGCGCTGAAATTACTTCCGGACGCGTAGGAGAGCAACAGGCCAAGCCGGTGATGGAGTTTTGATTAGCACGCCGCCGTGAGGGGACGCAATTCCTTTGCGTCCTTCGCGACCTTTGTGGTGAAGATTTTGAGAGGAGCCAAAAAGTTCCTCGGTGCTTTCAAAAGGTTTTTATCAGCGTGAATCCGCGTAAATCAGCGGTAAGAAGTTGATTTTGTCAAAGGTCTTCTCTGCACTGCTAACAATCAGATTCGTGCCGAGCCGCGAAGGATTTATCAAACGGCTTTTGCCATGAATGGAGTTGATAGGGACATTGCCAGTGAAAATCTCGTCCTCTTACGAAGATTTTGGTGCCCTTCTCTGCGACCTCTGTGTTCCTCTGTGGTTGAGGTGTTGACTTTGATTTTGTTGTTCTCCGTGTCTCCGCGCCTCCGCGGTGCACGTTGGGTTTTCTTTGGTTGCGGCTCTGCTGTGCTGCGTCCCCGCGGTGAGGTGCGCTACGGATTTTTCGTAACCTCGCCGACATTGGCAATCGTATCGCCCTTCTTCATCGTAGGTACAGAGCATATATAAAGAACTACGCCCGCTGCCGGGGCGTGCGCCTCATAGATCGTGTTGCCGAAGTAATCGGTGACATAACCGACCTTCATGCCCTGTTCAACATAGGTGCCACGCTGGACCAAAGGATAAAAAATTCCGTTCTGATCGCTGGCAATCGTATCTACCTTCCCGATCCACACGGGATGCTCCACCATGGGAGCGGCGCCGGGCAGCATTTTAAGATGGTGCATTACATTGAGAGTGCCGTTGACGAGTGCCGCTACGTCGTCTGTCTCAACCGTGCCGGCATGTCCGGCCTCCACTGCGATTGCCGGTTTGCCTCGGGTGCTGGCGGTGTTGTCGAGATAGCGCGAAGCGTTGGGATCTTTAGGCCGGTCGGTGACCACAATAATGTGGTCCAGACCAAAGGCCAGGACCATCTCACGGGTGATTGCATCCTGCTTTTCATTACCGGTTTTGGGCCAGTAGCTATACGGACGCAGGTCTTCGTCCAGGTCGCCGCCGTGATAGTCGATCAGGTAGTCGCAACGCTCCACGACTTGCCTGGTGATCAGGTAAGAGGCCCGCTCGGTCTGTGTGCCATCGGCCTTGCCGGGGTAAAAGCGGTTCATGCTTTTACCATCCACCGGGTTCACGTGCGGGACTTTTTGCAGAAACGACTGGATATTGATCAGCGGTATGAGAATCACTGTGCCCGAAACTTCTGCCGGATCAATTTTGGGAATCAGCTTTTCGATCGCGATCACGGACGCATATTCAGTGCCGTGTGCTCCCGAGACCAGAGCTAATACTGGTCCCGGCTTGGATCCCCGCACTACCACCACTGGAATTCCTGTAGCAGCGTCCATGCCCGCGGGCACTTCGATATAGCCTGTGGCCTTCTGTCCGGGAGCGGCAGTTGCGGTGCCCACGCTGAAACTTCCTTGTTGTTGGGCGAGTGCGCTGAACGAGCAAAGAGCAACCAACAAGACCGGTAAGACTTGGCGTCGGTTCATCATAGGGGTGAAAGTATAGCGTATTGGCGTGGCGATAAGGACTACGCTAACTCAGGCGTCCTCAGGCGTCCTCTGGTCTATGAGTGTTAATCACCATCATCAGCGTAAACGTTGATTTTGTCGAGGTTTCCTCTGCGCTCTCTGCGACCTCTGCATTACTATTCGTGAAAGTCTTGTCCTGCCGCAAAGATTTCCTTTGCTTTTCCTTCGTGTCCTTCGCCTTTAACTTCGTGTTCCTTTCGTGGTTAAGGGGTTTTGGTTTTCCTCCGCTTCCGGAGCCTGCCCTCGAGCGTAGCGAAGGGTTCCTCCATGTTTCAAAGGTTTTGGTTTATCAGCGTAAATCCGCGTAAATCAGCGGTAAGAAGTTCATCCGCGCAAATCAGCGGTAACCTTCTGACTCTCTCCCTTACTTGCTCCAGGCAAAGGACAGTACAAATTGTCGCTGCCAATTTCCAAGGCGTGATTGAAGCGTGCACGAAAGTTCTCATGGGCGATATCGGCTGTAAGTTCCAATAGCTGATCATCGTTGAAATGCGCTTGAAGAGCGTCAAACAGTTGATCGTTAATATGGACGGGCGTGGCCGTCATCTGGTCGGCATAGTGCAGCAGCAATTGCTCAGCTTCGGTAAAGTCCTCGTCCCGGAAGCCCGAGATTGCGGCCACCTCGGCATCACTGAGCCCCGTTTTTCTGCCCACGGCAGAGCTTATATCGAGTCAAAACGGGCAGCCTACACGTGCGGCTGTTCTGATTGAGACCAGGGATTTAAGCCAGTGCGAAGCATATCGCCGGCGGTCCAGAAAGAAACTCATCATCGATGACGCCCAAAGAATACCTGGAATGCGTGCCTGTACCTTCATCGGAGTGAGTTCTTTTCCAAATTTGCGTTTGGCGGCTCCATAAATCCAGCGAATACTCCATCTAGCTTCCCGGCGTTCCAACGGTTTGATCCTAGGCATTGCGAAACTCCTCACAACAAAACTACGCCCGCAATAAAGCACGGAGCAACAGAATCTTCGGCATTTTTTCTGGGCCTCGTCACTCACTGTTCGGTCTCGAACACCCGATTGCGAAAGCGAACATGGGGCGCGCCGATTTGCACGCTTCTGTAGTTCTTCTTAACCGCTTTAATTCAATAACTTACAGCATATATCGGGTTTGGCCAACAGGGTGCTTTTAACCAAGGCATCTGGGAAGGCCCAGAAAGAGATTGAAAATTCAGAAGGTCAACAGGAGATCAATATGTTTGGTGGAGAAAACAATCGCATGCTCGACAATTTCTATTTTCGTACCCTGCTCCAGACCGTGGCGTTTCTGGTATGGCTTGGCGTCAGCTACACGCTCCTGAGCCTTTAGCTGCTAAGCCACGTTCTGTAATACCCGCGCAGGTTATTTGTTGGAGAACGCGTAACCTGAGCATTGAAATTCAAATTTGAAATTTTAAAATTTAGCTTTTCCTCTTTACAGTTGTTGTGCAAAGTACTCGAGTATCTCATCCAGCGCCTGCCTGGTCGGATGTCCGGGAGCATTCACAAAGCTCTCCGTTAGCACGCAATGTGCGCCGTTGGGAATGTTTCCTGGATTGTCAGGCCCCGTTGGGATTTCACGGGCCCGAAGACATGTCCCAAAAGCCTCTCGCAAGCTGGCGAAACGCTCTGCGGGGACATGCTGATCCGTGGTGAAGCGATAAGCTAGAAGCGGAACAGTTTTGGCCTTTTCGGCAGCCAGTTTTACATCTTCATCCGGAACTCCCAACGCGCGCTTGCGCGTCTCTTTGGAAGCCAATCCGGGAAAGCTGATTTGGCAGATTGGGAAGGAAGGCTGGCTCATCACCGGCGCCATGACCGAATCATCGAGCATGAGAGAGATGATAACGTTGCCGGTCATGCACATTCCAATCGCACCTGCTCCCTTGCCGCCGCATTCAGCCTTGATTCTCCGGCATAGCGCACGTAACCAGTTTGAAATGCGGCTGGGCTTGTTGGTGCTCAAGCAAGTAAATTCTTTGGTGATGCACAACTTAGCCAGGGAGAGAAGACCTTTGCCCATGGAAAACTGTCTGGGAGAGCCAAACAAAAGCGGCAGGTAGACTGTGTATCCCTGGTGCATCACTAGTTGCGCCAGTTCAATACTCTTGGGCGACATTCCCGGCAGCTCGTGCAGGATCAGCACGCCCGGCCCGCTTCCATCGCGATAGACCGGATGAGTTATGCCGCTGTCATGAAAGATAAACTTGTGATCGTCGTCAATGTGGATGGCGTCCATAGGAAGCTGCTTAGTTTACAACAGCGCAACAACAGATGAGATTTACCCCCAAATGTTGCGACCGCATGGATGGTCAGGTACGCTGGCTGTGTATCCCATGGCATGGATGCCAGAGTGTACTAAGCACGTTTTGCGGATCCCTGAGTTGTCGAAGGGGGTGCGAGGAGAAACCCTGGTCCTACAAAACGGGAGCAGGATCGGAATGCAGGAAGCTGCCAATAGAAGAATCCGTAACAAAATGTGGAATGTGTAACATTGAAGCCAATAAAAATGCGGGTTGTTACACTGAGGGGGTATTACCCCCCCTTTTTGGATACTCCAAGGATACGCCATGGCTACTGGAACCCCAGCGAAAGCGCATTGGGCTACGGATGTTTGTGGCAATCCGCGGACAATAAGCCGGTTTAAATGCGTTAGCTTACTCGTGAGCTAACGGCAGGTAGCGCACCATTTCATGCGAACAAAGCTCTGCTCTTCACTCCTTGTGGTGAGCATTAGGCGGCAAAGCGAATAATTCCCAAAACGGGAAGTAATTCTCAACAATATGCCCCAGGATTGGCTGGATAGGCTCTTTAAATTAGAACTCTCTAACCAAAATGGGTTTCGCTTTGCCTCTATGCAATCCCTCTGAAGAGCGATGAAATCGTGGTTTCGAGTTTTTGGGCAATCGCGAACATGGTAGAAAGCGTGAGATTGGTTTCTCCGCGCTCAATCTCTCCCATGTGACTGCGGTGAATGCCGCAAATGTCCGCAAACTGCTCCTGCGACCAGCTTCTTTTCTGCCGCAACTCGCGGATTCGGTTACCCAGCGTCTTTTGAATGACTTGCATTGACCTCGATTTTCGAGGTATGCTCCACTTTCAGTCTACTAGTTATAACTAGTCTTGCCATAATATGGCATGATATATCCAATATAATGTAAAAATTACATGATTCTCGGCTTTGGCGTTATCCTCGAAGGTGATCGTTCATATACCTCCAAATTGGGCGGCCGGTGCGCTACGGGGACGTTTTCGTAGATCTGTGTCGGTTGAGATTGCCTCCTGAAAGGGCAGCAGATCAAGTTCCTGCGGCAGCGTGGATGGGACATGCAGCCAGACCGCAGGCAGTCCCAACGAGCAAGGGGTGCTGCCGAACTCTGGTGGGATTTAGACCAAATCCAATGGGTATCAAGGCCCATCCGCAGATCTTTTTCATTTCGAAGGATTCCCCAAGAGATTCTGAATGGCGGAAGAAATTTAGCGTTACAGCAGCGGTACGATTTTTTATTTGAAGAAGGGAGCTCCCGGAACGTGAGGTGGGGGAGCTCCCCCATGCAGTGAGGTTACTACCAATGACTTGTCAAAGTTATAATCGCTGCTGGTTAAGAACACGTTAAAGTCAGATTAATTCACATCGATCTTTTGTCGGATTATTCGGTCACCGGCTCACGCGGTCCCTCGATTACTTCCATCTTCCGCTTTGCTGACATAGGCAGCCAGCCTCGGACTGTCACATACAGCACAGGGATAATAAAAAGATTCAGGAAGGTTGAGACGATCATTCCTCCAAAGACCGTTGTACCCACAGAATGGCGACCGGCGGCTCCGGCGCCGGTTGCAAATACCAGAGGAAGAACGCCAAAGATGAAGGCAATCGAGGTCATCAAGATAGGCCGCAGCCGCAGCCTGGCTGCCTGAATTGCAGACTCCACCAGCTCCACTCCGCGGTGTTGCAATTGCTCTGCAAATTCCACGATAAGAATGGCGTTCTTGCTGGCCAGGCCAATGAGCATGACCAACCCAATCTGGCAATAGACATCGTTCTGTAGCCCGCGAATCGCCTGCGCCCCCAGCGCGCCCAGTACAGCCATGGGAACGGCTAGCAGGATAATGAACGGCAATACGAAGCTTTCATATTGTGCGGAGAGAGTCAGGTACACCACCAGCAGGCCCAATCCGAAGAACAGCAGCGACTGTCCTCCGGACTGAATCTCTTCCAGCGAGAGTCCGGTCCATGAGTACGAGTAGCCCACCGGTAATACTTCCTTGGCCAGTTGCTCCATGGCCTGGATCGCCTGCCCCGAGCTGTAGCCCGGAGCGGCGCCGCCGTTGATCTCCGCATTGCGAAAAAGATTGTAGTGGCTGATTACCCCGGCGTTGTTGCCTTCCTTCACTGTGACCAGATTGTCGAGCGAGATCATCTGTCCGTCGTCGGAGCGCACGTAGAACTGTCGAAGATCGCGCGGCTGGGAGCGGAACTGCCTGTCTGCCTGCACCAGCACCCGGTAGGAACGGTTGTTAAAGTCGAAATCATTCACATACTGCGATCCCATATAAATCTGCAGCGCAGAGGTAATTTGGTTGAACGGCACTCCCAGACTTTTGGCTTTTTCCCGGTCGATCTCCACCACATACTGGGGGTCCCTGGCGGTGAATGAACTGAACAGGCCTTGCAATTCCTTGTGGGAGTTTGATTTCTGGATAAAATCATGCAGCACTCGCTCCAGATCTTCGGCGCTTCCGCCGCCTGTCTGCTGCAATTCAAATTGGAAGCCGCCATACTGTCCCAAACCCTGAATAGGCGGTGGAAGCACGGAAATCACAAAGGCGTCGGAGATGCCAAATAGCTGTCCATTCAAGGAGTTAATGATTCCCTCGGCGCTGTGCTCCGCACCGTTGCGCTGTTTGATGTTTTTTAGGCTCGCAAACATTACGCCCTGATTGGGGGTTGCTCCTCCTCCGCCTGAAGAAAAACCTGCAATTGAAAACACTCCTTCAACGTCGGGGTTCTGACTGACAATTTGGCTTGCCTTATCCAGCGCGCGCCCCGTGTATTCGAGCGATGCTCCTGGGGGCGCTTGCACCAGGGAGATGAAATATCCCTCGTCTTCAGTGGGCAGAAAACTCGATGGTACCCGCGTGTAGACCCAATAGGTGGCGGCCAGCCCCAGAAAAAACACGATGAGCACAGCGAATTTCCAGGAGGTCAGCAGGTGCAGCAGCTTTCCGTACATCGAAGTGCCCTTCTGAATGACGACATTGATGGCCCCAAAGAACCGGTTCTTGCCGTCCTTGCGGGGGCGCAGCAAAAGCGCGGAAAGCGCAGGCGAGAGGGTCAAAGCATTGAATGCCGAAATGGCAATTGAAAATGCAATGGTAAGCGCGAACTGCTGATAGAGACGGCCAGTGGTTCCCGGGAACAATGACACTGGAACAAACACCGCGATCAGAACCAGCGAGGTAGCAATGACCGCTCCGGTCACCTCTTTCATTCCAATCTGGGTCGCGCGTGCCGGATCTGTGACACCCTCCTCCATGTGGCGCTCAACATTTTCAATGACCACAATGGCATCGTCGACCACCAGCCCGGTCGCCAGGGTAATGCCAAATAGCGTAAGCGTATTGATCGAAAACCCGAAGAGTTTGGCGAAGATGAAAGTCCCCACCAGCGAGACCGGAATGGTGATCGCCGGAATGATGGTGCTGCGCCATCCCTGGAGAAACAGGAAGATCACCGCGATTACGATCGCGATCGCTGCCGTCAGGGTCTTGAGAACTTCGCGAATCGATTCTCCGACTGCGGTGGTCGTATCAAATGCGATCTGGTATTTCAGCCCTGAAGGAAATCGCTGCGCCAGCCTTTCCAACTCCGCTCTGACCTTTCGATCCACATCGATCGCGTTGGCGTTGGAAAGCTGCAGGATACCCACCCCAATGATGTCGCGACCTTTGTAGCGTAGGCTGCCACCGTAACCTTCTGCGCCCAACTCGGCCCGGCCTACATCGCGTAACTCAATTAAGGAACCATCGGGTGCGCGCTTAATGATGATCCGTTCGAATTCTTTGGGATCGGTCAATCGTCCTACCGCCCGCACGCTGATCTGATAATTCTGTCCTGCAGCGACCGGCGGTTGTCCCACCTGGCCGGCGGCCACCTGGACGTTTTGCTCCCGCAACGCGTTGGTTACGTCGGAAGCCGTAAGCCCTCGGGCTGCGAGCCGTACCGGGTCGAGCCATAACCGCATGGAGTATTTGCGCTCGCCAAAGATCATCGCGTCACCCACGCCCTTGATGCGCTTGAGCGAGTCTTTTACATAGACATCCAGATAGTTGCTGATAAAGAGGTCGTCATATTCATTGTGTTCAGAATAAAAAGCAGCCGCGAGCACAAATGAACCTGAGTTTTTCCCGATGCTGAGCCCGGTGGTCTGCACTTCTCCCGGTAACCGTCCCAGCGCGGTGGAGGCGCGGTTCTGTATGTCCACCGCCGCCAGGTCGAGGTCTCGGGTCAAATCAAACGTCGCAACCACCGAACTGGCCCCGTCGTTACTGCTGCTGGAGCTGAGATAGCGCATGCCCTCCGCTCCATTCATCGCCTGCTCCAACAGGGTAGTAACACTTGTCTCAACTGCCTGCGAGTTGGCCCCAGTATAGAAAGCGCCCACGGTTACCTGGGGTGGCGCCAGGTTCGGGAATTGAGCGATGGGCAGCGTAGGAATGGAAACCGCTCCAGCCAGAATGATGAGCAGGGAACATACGGTCGCAAAGACCGGCCGCCGAATGAAGAAATTTACAAACATTGAATTATTTCCAGGTCATGACTGCGGAATGACCGGCATGCCATCGATCAAGAGCTGCAGGTTGCTAACGATGATCCGATCGCCGGGTTGAATGCCTTGCAGCACGACGTAATCATTGCCTACCAGATCGCCTACCTGGATGACTCTTTGCCGGGCAACGGCCTGCTGGCCCTGTCCTTCCGCTACAAACGCAAAAATCTTTCCACTAAGCCGGGAAACAGCGGTCACCGGAATCATGGGGACCTTGTGCTCTGACCAGATGATCCGCGCATGGACCTGCTGGTCATTACGAAACTTTTGTTCCGTATTCGGTATGGTGGCCTTGAGCAGCAACGTTTGGGTGCCGGTGTCCACGTGGGGAGAAATAAAATCTACGCGGGCCCGCGTCATCGGTTTCCCAGCTTCATCCAGGACATCGATAGACATGCCCATGCGCACATTGGCAGATTTCTCCGCCGGAACATACACGTAGGCTTCCAATGCTCCGCCATGGTCCAGGGTGGTAAGCAGGGTCTGGGTGGTGACGCGGTCGCCAATGTGGATAGGGATGTCCCCGATCATCCCGCTGGTGGGCGCATTTACCGTGTAGTAGTGCAGTTGGACTTTCTGCTCGCGAATGCTGGCCTCCAGCGCGTCCACATCGGCCTTGGAGCTGTCGTAGACGCCCTGCGCCTGGTCCAGTTCGGCGCGGCTGATCACGCCTGCGGCAAACAGCTTTTTCCTGCGCTCCAGCTCAATCCGGTTCAGCTCCAAAGTGGCCTGCTTCGATTTGTAGTTTGCCTCTTGATTGCTGACAGTGGCCTGCTGCTTCAGGGGATCGATCTCCAGAATAGGTGTTCCGGCATCCACTCTCTGGCCGGAGTGAACAAAAATCTTTATGACTTGGCCTTCTACCTGGGGCTGCAACGCTGAGGCATTGCGCGATTTGAGCGTGGCTAGATAATCCGTGGACTCCGGCACAGTTTGTGCCTGAACCATGAGCACTTTGACCGGGAATGCCTGGGGCCCTGAAGGCGCATCGGCTTTCGGATTCGACTTTCCGCATCCCAAAACCCCGCATGTTAAAAAGAAACCCACTAACAAACAGCCAAAAGAACCGAAGGTAGTTTTGAGTACGAGCATTCCTACTCCATAGTAGCGGACAACGGCACAACGGACAACGCCGGTCACAGCCTGCTAGGACCTTGAAGTCATGCCTTGAGCAAATCGGGTACGCCAGTTTTGAAAATGCCGGGAGCCACACTGCTTCGATGTTTCTTTAGTAATCCAGGGCCTTGCGTTGGGATGTTTTCCAAAGCTTGGCACAAAACGCGCGATGCAGGGCTTAAATAACGGTAAATGAACTGCTTGCAGAACTTGAATAAAGATTATGAGGAAATGCGGTTTCTGACTTTAAATAGAGAGAGAGCCGATGCGTAAGAACCTTCCTCAAAGGCAATACCTTTTTCCTGAGGCCTTGCCATTGAAGTGACGGACGTACCGTTGCCTTCCCCAGAGCTGCTTCTTAGAATCCTCTTAATGAGATGTACATTCCCGTACTCAAATCATCATGTCTTGGTACTGGAAAGGAAGAAGAATCTCATGGTCGGGCGAAAAGTTTTGGCAAAAATATTCTTACGTGGAAGTAAATCGAAATCGGAATCGGTTGCGTTTAAGAAGTAGACCTTCATGAGAGTAAGTCGCAGCATTGGCAAATTGAAGTGGGTTTTGTTGTTGTGCTGCCTCTTGTGTGCTCTTGCCGGTCAAAGCCAGCCGAATGCGGGCCAGTTGACCATCAGTACGATGGTGCAGTCTTCCATCAATCTGATATTTCAGAACAATCCCAGCGTCGGAACCAATGGTTTCTGTCCGTTGACCAACTCCGGCACCAACAATGTGGGTTTGGATCTGGGGACCGCATCGTTTCCTGGTGGAAGCGACAGCTTGGCCTGCGTGGCCTACACACATCTTGGCGGCGCCGTCTTTCAGGTGAGCAGCGCTTTCGATGTGGTGGTGACCAAGGCCAACACCAGCAGTCCCAATTATCGACTGGCGGCAGAGATCTCAACTGCGCCGCCCGCCAGTGTAGTTTGGCTGGTGAACGGCATCACTTTGACGAACACGGCCTTTACCGCGCTGGATGCGTCCGACAACTATGCCACAGCCATAACCAAGACCTTGCAGGTACAAGTAAGGAATAATGTGCCCGCCCAGACGTTGCTGGAAACCATTACTTTCCTGGCAACGGCGAATTGATTAGGTGGAGAGATGGTGAATCGATATAACGCGCTTCGTAATTTGGCCCTGATGGCTCTCTTGTTGTCTGGCGCAGCACTGTTTGCACAGACCGCCACCGGCACCATCAATGCCACCCTGGTCAACAAAAGCGGTATTGCCCTGGTATTCGATACCGATGCTGGGGGCGTCGCCCTCGGGGCCTCCGGTACCTCCACTGCCACCCTCAACTTTGGCACGATTTCGGCCTTTGGACCGCTGTCGGCGGGCGTGACCCGTCCCAGCGTTGGCCCCGTAACTTTTACGGTGCAGACGATTTTTGATGTCAATGTGATCGAAGGTGGACTCACCAGCGCCAACTACACGCTTACCGCTAATTTGGCAGCGGCTGCGCCCACCGGAATCAGTTACAAGATCGATGCTGTTTCGTTGACCACTGCCGCCCAGACCATCCAGACCAATGGCGCTTATAACGCTGACACGGCCCACAATCTCGGTCTGGTCGTCTCCATGTCCGCTCCGGGCGCGGGGGGACCTGCGGTCGGTTCGCCGATCAGCGCAACCATCAATTTCACGGCTACGGCCAACTGAGTTTTAGGAAGTAAATTTAAGCGATAAGTAAATTTCAGAAAGCTGAAGAGAAAGTACAAGGAGAGGAACCACAATGAAAAAGCTAGTTCTATTGACCATCGTCGCAGTCATCATGATGATTCCATCGTTGGCTGCGGCCCAAACCGCCACCGGCACACTCACAGTGACAGCTACTGTGAACAGCTCGATCAACCTGGTGTTTAACAATGACGCAGCCGGCGTCCCGCTATCGTCCGGCGCAGGCACTAACACCGCCACGCTGGCCTTCGGTAACGTCTCTGCTTTTGGCGCAATCGCGGCGAATATTACTCGCAGCACCACCGCGGCCAACTTTACCGTGAGTACGCCGGTTGACGTGCTGGTGACCAAGGCGAATTCTGCCAGCGCCAACTACACGCTGAAGGCCCAGTTAGGTGCGGCTGATGCTGTGAACACTTGGCAAGTTGGCGGCGTCGCCGTCACCAATGCAGCTCAGGCGACCATTACCGCAACAGGTGCTTACGGCTCGAATGTGGCAGAAGCAATAGCCATAACAGTTCCATTTGCCACAGCAAACGGAACCGCCATCAGCAATACCATTAACTTTACCGCGACTGCCAATTAAGGTTTTTAATAGATTGGCCGATGCTAAAGATAAGGGATAGCTTAATGACGATGGTTTAGAATTGGCGGGAGGTGTGAAGCGCTTTGCTAACCACACCTCCCACCGCGTCATGCTCGTCTCGTCCCCTTTGTTGTGATTTTGGTTTTGAAATCACGAAGGGACTCGTGCTTCTCGAACCCGCGTCCTCGAACCTCTCAAGAATCTGGTATGTCTGATCGGTATTTTCGTCGACTCGTTAGCCATCGCCTGAGACCAAAGTAATGTTGAATTGAGATCAGTTTGCCCTCGTGTGACAACTCCGCTGCAACTTTCCTAAGGGACTCCCAAAATTTAACATTCGTCTCGATTTAGGCATTAAACCATTGCGAATGAATAACTTGCATAAGTTACTATCTTGAGTCAAGAAATGAAAGAATTGCAATTTTTCTTTCAAAATCCAGAGAAGCTGGATACAATAACTCACCCCAAAGATACTGTCTCCCTGGGAAGGACTTTTGCCATTTAGTGACTGAAGTACCCTTGCATGCCATAAAGATCTCCTTAGAATGACGTACTGGGCTATGCACTTTGGTACTCAATCATTCATTTTTTGACATCGGAAGGAACAAAAACCGAAAGCTGGCAAAGAGTTCAGGGAAATGGCGTTTTGTGGTCCACGGACGCAAATTGAAATCTACTGGTAATTTTAGAAAGTAGACCCTCATGAGAGTGAATGGCAGCATTGGCAGATCGAAATTGGTCTTGGTGTTGTGCTGTGTTTTATACACCATTGCCGGTCAATGCCAGACAAGTACAGGCCAGTTGACCATCAGCATGACGGTGCAGTCTTCCATCAATCTGATATTTCAGAACAATCCCAGCGTCGGAACCAATGGTTTCTGCCCGTTGACCAACTCCGGAACCAACAATGTGGGTTTGGATCTGGGGACCGCATCGTTTACTGGGGGAGACAGCCTGGCTTGCGTGGGTTATATCCATCTTAGCGGCACCACCTTTCAGGTGAGCAGCGCCTTCGATGTGGTGGTGACCAAGGCCAACACCAGCAGTCCCAATTATCGACTGGCGGCAGAGATCTCAACTGCGCCGCCCGCCAATGTGGTTTGGCTGGTGAACGGCATCACTCTGACGAACACGGCCTTTACCGCGCTGGATGCGTCCGACAACTATGCCACGGCCATAACCAAGACCTTGCAGGTACAGGTAAGGAACACTGTGGCGGCCCAAACTTTGCTGGAAACCGTTACTTTCCTGGCAACGGCGAATTGATTAGGTGGAGAGATGGTGAATCGATATAACGCGCTTCGTAATTTGGCCCTGATGGCTCTCTTGTTGTCTGGCGCAGCACTGTCTGCGCAGACCGCCACCGGCACCATCAATGCCACCCTGGTCAACAAAAGCGGTATTGCCCTGGTATTCGATACCGATGCTGGGGGCGTCGCCCTCGGGGCCTCAGGTACTTCCGCTGCTAGCGCCAACTTCGGCACTGTTTCGGCCTTTGGACCGCTGTCGGCAGGTGTGACCCGCCCTAGCGTTGGCCCCGTAACTTTTACGGTGCAGACGATTTTTGATGTCAATGTGATCGAAGGTGGACTCACCAGCGCCAACTACACGCTTACCGCTAATTTGGCAGCGGCTGCGCCCACCGGAATCAGTTACAAGATCGATGCTGTTTCGTTGACCACTGCCGCCCAGACCATCCAGACCAATGGCGCTTATAACGCTGACACGGCCCACAATCTCGGTCTGGTCGTCTCCATGTCCGCTCCGGGCGCGGGGGGACCTGCGGTCGGTTCGCCGATCAGCGCAACCATCAATTTCACGGCTACGGCCAACTGAGTTTTAGGAAGTAAATTTAAGCGATAAGTAAATTTCAGAAAGCTGAAGAGAAAGTACAAGGAGAGGAACCACAATGAAAAAGCTAGTTCTATTGACCATCGTCGCAGTCATCATGATGATTCCATCGTTGGCTGCGGCCCAAACCGCCACCGGCACACTCACAGTGACAGCTACTGTGAACAGCTCGATCAACCTGGTGTTTAACAATGACGCAGCCGGCGTCCCGCTATCGTCCGGCGCAGGCACTAACACCGCCACGCTGGCCTTCGGTAACGTCTCTGCTTTTGGCGCAATCGCGGCGAATATTACTCGCAGCACCACCGCGGCCAACTTTACCGTGAGTACGCCGGTTGACGTGCTGGTGACCAAGGCGAATTCTGCCAGCGCCAACTACACGCTGAAGGCCCAGTTAGGTGCGGCTGATGCTGTGAACACTTGGCAAGTTGGCGGCGTCGCCGTCACCAATGCAGCTCAGGCGACCATTACCGCAACGGGCGCTTACGGCTCGAATGTGCCCGAAGCAATAGCCATAACGGTTCCATTTGCCACAGCAAACGGAACCGCCATCAGCAATACCATTAACTTTACCGCGACTGCCAATTAAGGTTTTTATTTAATAGATTGGCCGATGCTAAAGATAAGGGATAGCTTACGATGATGGTGGTTTAGAACTGGCGGGAGGTGTGAGATCAAGCTTCGTTATGTCCTGCCGTTGTTGGTGCTCGGTTCCTCCCTCGCTACCGGCGGGTGGGCGCAACAGAAGCGTTCTACCAAACACACCTCCACCGCAGTTCTGGCCTTGCAAACTAAGAAGGAGGGGGCCATTTCGGTGGCATTTGCCAATACGGCGGATGGCGCTGCTTTGACCTCTGGAACCTCTGGACAACGTGCCTTGGATCTCGGGACTGTTTCCTACGGAATCAATCCTAGGGTTCCCAATGTACAAGTCCGGCATTTGCGTGATCGTTTTATCGTCGTTACCAAGTTTGGCTTAAGCATTCAGGATCCAACCCTGCATTTTGCCAGCGCCTCTGTGCTGGCCTCGCTGGCCTTGCCTGACTCTTCCCATGTCCTATGGCTTGATGGCGTCAGGCTCGGGACCGTGCCTCAGGTAGTACAGGGGCAGGTCAGGATTGGACCTACCTCCTCCCATCGCCTGGAGATTGAGGTACCTACCTCATTGACAGAAAAGAATGCTCAATTGCAAAATGCCATTATTTTTCAGGTAATCCCTAATTAGTGCGGGTTTCTGTTGAGTGGACCGCGGCTTGTTTACCTGCGGATGACCGCCAGGGAGAAGTGACCTTAGACATGGCTTCAGACGTGCCGCGGTGGATTGAGAATAAATCGGGTTCCATTGTTGGTCCCGGGAAATTCGCAACGTACTCTTGGAGTAATGCTGTGAACAATAACAAATGGCTGTTGGTGGTCTGCATGACGATAGTTTTTATGCAACTGCAATGCCTTGCTCAGACCGCAGCACCCCTCCCCCAGAGCGCGCCTCCTGCTGTCCAAAGAGGCGAGGACACCTCTATTCCTCCCTCCATTGCCCTTAGTCCGGCAGTAGTCATGGCGCGCGGTACCTTTGGCCAGGGGCTTACCCAGCTTCTTACCTTGAGCAATAAGACCGGTACTGAATTTGCCTTTGAAATGGAGGCCAACGATGTACTGGTGAAGGATGGCAAGCGGATCTTCGTTCCTGCTGGGGAGACCGAGCACAGCATCGCCGCCACCGCCATCTTTTCTCAAAAACTAGTGGTGGTGAAACCCAACTCTTCTGCCACTGTGGAGGTCCGGATCACCATTCCTCCGGAAACCCAGGTCCGTGCAGTGGTCGCCATGTTCAAAGGTACCAACAAAATTCAAACGGCTGGCAGCGCGGTTGGCATGACCGCCTCTCTCGGCTCACTGATCACCTTTAACCTTACTCCCAACATTAAGCTGCAACCTGAAGCTGTCCGCGTGTCACCCGCTACTGACACAGCGAATCTCACCATCTCACAATGGATCGCCAATGTCGGCACCGAACCAGTATTGCCGGAAGGGCTGGCTGCGGTGCTGAGCGCCAAAGGCGCCCTCGTTGGCAAGAGTCCCTTCGAGTCGAAGCGGCTTCTGCCAGGAGAGCGGCTGGAGTTCACCGCTGAGTATTCCGACCAATTGCCCCCAGGGGAGTATAAAGCTATGTGCTCCTTTCAATTTGAAGGAAAAACTCTCACGAGTGATGCTAGCTTTAAAGTTCCATGAACCGCCATTGGCGCATTCTCTGGATCGGCCTTTTGATGGCCGTGAGCCTGCACGGTCAGGCTCCGATTACGGTCGGCTATCAAAAAAAAATCGAGGTCTCGATTGCCGGATCGACTGCCGCCTACTCTCTCGATTCCAATATAGCTGAGGTCAGCGCATCCAATGGACTGGTTGAAATCCTTGGCAAAGGCCCAGGGAGCACGAACATAGTTGTGATAACTTCGGCTGGGGTGCAAACTCTGGCTGTTGTAGTTCCCCAGCCTCCTCCCAGTTATCCTCCTGGCTTTGTCCCCCCCAGGGAAGGAGGCGTTGCCGAAGATGGACGCTACGAGGTCCGCTATACCTCCGATCCTGCGCAGGTAACCAACAGCATCGAGTTCAAGCGTACGCAGGGAGATTCATTTGACCGCCTCCAGATAGTCAACGCCAACCTCTTTTCCACCAATACCAATTCCATGGTCGGATTTCCTCTGGCTTCTTACGAGCTCAGCCGGCCAAATCGCGACCTGATCTTTGTCGACCAGTCTGTCCTGAATTCGCCTTTGACCCTGGATAGCTATCTGGTACGCGGCTTTCACATGCGTGAAGGCCAGTGGTTCTTTCATGGCGGCTTTACCACCATTGCTACCTTTCAAGGGCTGTTCCTTGCTACCGATCCTGAATATGTGGGCGGAGTCTCGCGCGTGTTTCGCCTCAATAAATCCAATTCGCTGGAGGCCAATTTTTTTTACTTCCAGAATCCCGCAAAAGAATTGACCGTGGCCTCCAACGGTGGCGTTGGCTCACTGGTCTACACCTTCCGGCGGAAGGACCGGGCCAGCTTCCTGGCGGAGTTGGGAGTCAACCGTAATGTGGCCTTTGCCAGCCGGGGCAATTATGATGACAAGAAGACCCACTTGGCCGGCAACTTCCGCATCGTGCCCCAGCGCTTCGCCTCGTTGGCCATCAACAACCAGCATGGCACCTTTGCCGACCTCAATGCCTCCCGCGACCTGACCAGCCGCCTATTTACCGCGGCCAGTCTTGCTCAGTCGAATTTCAATCTTCTCACCCTTCGCCAGAACACTTTTACCAGTAACCTGTTGCTGGGTTTCAAGCTCAATCACAACTTCACCCTGTCCGGGGGTGGTGCCTATTCCCGTTTCCAGTCATTGCTGCCGGTCGGCGCTCGCATTCAGACCTTGAACCTGCCCATAGGACTGGATTTTTCTTCGCGCCACTTTGGGACGGGCTTTCAATATCAGCGGACTACATCCTTTGATGGCGCCGGCGGAAATGATTACTCAGTCAACATGCGTGGCTCCGCCGGTCAATTTGCGCTGAGCGGTTTTTTCCGTCACGCTGTGCAGGTGCCCACAGTGGCTGCTATTTTCGCCCAGGTCCCCGGCTTGCAGGATCTGCTTGATCGCGCCGGCATCGTAGCCAATACTCCCGACGAGTTGGCCCAATTGCTGCGTAACAGCGCGCTGCTGGCTACTCTGGGCTTTACCACTCCTTTTAGCGTGAATCTGGCTCCTGTGCGTGATGACATCAACGCATCTTTTACCTGGATGAACAACAGCTACGCTCATCGCCGCCAGTTGAGCCTGGGTTACTTCGACAGTAACAGCCAATTGATTTCAGGAAGCTTCAGATTTACCAGCGCTTCGCTGAGCTATTCCCAGCGTCTCAATGCTGCCAATGATCTGATCACCTCAGTGTCGCTGCTGCGTACCAGCGGTGGCGGCGGTCCCGCCGATTTTCATCCTGTATTCTCGGTTTCCTTTCAGCACCGGTTTTCCACTGTGCCCGCATTTATCTTGCCTGGCCGTCACGGTGTCATTCAGGGCCACGTCTTCCGCGACGATGAATCCAAAGCGCAATATAAAGGCCAGGAGCCGGTCATCGCCGGAGTCGAGGTCCGCCTCGACGATGCCCGCGTCACCCACTCTGATTCCAATGGCTACTATTCTTTTCACCATGTTCCTTATGGCGTCCATCGGGTCGAGGCCAGGTTCCAGAGCAGTGAGCCGTTTTTTTACACAACCGATTCTCCAGCCACTGCCGACCTGAATTCTGTGATTGACTTCGGCATCAACTTCGCCAAAGGACAGGTCTTTGGCTTCCTGATCAACGATGCCGGAAAAGGAATCTACGGCGTGGTCGTGGAGCTAAGCGGGCCCGGCGGCCAGCGCAGTATTACCACAGACAGCGATGGCAAGTTTTCGTTTCAGGGCCTTGGTCCGGGTACCTATTCCGTAAGCACCCAAGCTGCGTCTTATCCTTCCGGCTACTCGTTGCAGAACCTTCAGCCGCAACAAGCAACCATCGGAGCGGGCACGCCTGCCCGCGTGCAGATCAACGTCAGGGCCATTCGCGTGGTCGCCGGTAAGGTCACTGTCTATGACAATACCGTCCTCAAACCTGTTCCTCTTGCCGATGCAATTGTGCGCGTGAAGGAGTTGCCCCTGGAAACCAAGACCGGGAGCACGGGAGCATACATTCTTCGCAACCTTCCTGCCGGTACCTATACTCTCTCCGTCACTCACAATGGAAAAGAGTTCACCCGGAAGCTGACCATACCCCCCGATCCCGCCAACATCCGCGACATTGATCTGGATGCTGGCCCGAAGTAGTTCTTTCTCGGCTATGGCGGTTTAGGAAATGGTGTAGCTGGTTGTGGTCGTAACTGCAGGCGGTGTGGCGGCCGGCTACGCCATCTATCGTGTCGTTAGATTTCTGCCTTCGCTCTTTCCGCCGTTGTGGTGGACAATTCCAGCGAATGCTGCAATACAAGCCCGCCTTTGACGAAGGTATGTGTTATGGGCGACTCAGGCGGCGCCAGCCCGCTTTCAGAAAGAGGTGTTATGATTTCGAAAGCCGTGAACTGAAGCCATATTCAGAGCCCGTTTCAGCAAGCGATCTCAAGGAGGGGGTGATCTACTTCTTTATCAACTTCGCTGACGACGCTATGCTGCTTCCAACCATGGAACCGGTCGTCTTCATTGGTAGAAATCTCGATGCGAATGATGCTGGTGTGGTCTATTTCCAGGATATCGATTCCTATCAGCAAGGGGTTCGGTACTGCTCTCCTGCAGAGAATAAGAATGAGAATGCGATGATTTACAGCGGTTCAGAAAACGAGACAGGCCATGTCTTCGAATACGAGCATGCTTTGGAAGAACTGATGCGGTGCGCACTGCGGCGCAGAACGATGAGGAAGTAGATCGGGATGAGATCGCTTTTTTCTCTGAGACCATTGGGATTTTGAAAACCGGCTGGCCTTGTCTACGCACTGGATTGAGGCTCATGTGGCCGAACAAGAGGCAGCTCTGTATTTGGAGGAGACCGCCAGACACCAGTATCTCACTCGATATGCGGACGAGGATATTTATCACGGGAAAGCGTGCCTCAAGGTTCAGCTCTTTCCTGTGGGTTCCTGTGGGTTCCTGTGGGTGAATGTGTCAGCCCGCATTCAATTTTTCACAAGCGCTGGCCCAAATGTTGCATCTCTACATGGTTCGAGCTACGCTGTTTGTGCGTCAAAGCGCCGGTTTGAATTGTCTGGCTTCATTGCAAACTCTTGGCAAAGATGGTCACCGCCGAACGCTTCGCAGATTAGAGAATTCAAATGACTTTCGTGACAGGAAAGTACTGGTTTGCCCTGCCACTTAGTCGATAAGCTATTCGTAATGAGCGATCTCCGGTCGGGCGAAGCCCAACGACGGGCTTTTACCTACATCTTCATCACCGTAGTCGTAATCGTCGGCGGTCTTCCCATTTACCGAGCTAAATGGCATAGCACCGCTGAGGCCCATACCTTGCTTGAAGCTGTGGCCACGCTTTTGGCATTGGTGACCGGCACGATGGCGTTGGTGCGGTATTATGCTAAGAAAAGCAGCACCTTCTTGATTCTGGGTGCCGGCTTTCTGGGGACGGCCCTTCTCGATGGCTACCACGGCCTCATCACCTCTTCCTTTCTTGTAGGGCGTCTTCCTTCTTCGCTTGCGGCGCTCAGCCCCTGGAGTGGAGTCATTTCGCGCGTGTTCTTGTCCATTGTGATGTGCGCCAGTTTGCTGATCTGGACAAAAGAGTCCCAGAGGCCGGCGGTCGAGGGCATCAGGGCGGGTGTTGTTTACCTCGCTATTGGCGCCTGGACCCTGATAAGTTTTTTCATTTTTGCCCTGATACCCCTGCCATCCAATCTGGTTGGGCACCTGCCGATGGACTTGGTATCAACCTTCCTTTTCGCATTGGCGGCTGTGGGCTATCTGTGGAAAGGTTTGTGGAAGATCGACCATTTTGAGCATTGCGTAGTGCTCTCGCTGATCCTGGCTGCAGGGAGCCATTTCTCCTACATGTTTTTTACCAGGCTTTTTGATGCCCCATTTATGGCCGCGCATGTACTCAAGATTCTTGAATACATCTCTGTTTTGACTGGGCTTTTTATCAGCATGTTTTCCATTTTCAGGAGCGAGGCCGAACATGCGACCCACCTGTCGCGAGTGAACGAGTCGCTGGCCAAAGAGATCGCCGAACGCCACCTGATTGAAGACGAGTTGCGGCAGGCCCAGGACGAACTGGAAATACGGGTCGAGGCGCGGACCGCAGACCTGGCTCGTGCCAATGCTGCATTGCAGGTAGAGATTGCAGATCGCACTCACGCTGAGCGTGTGGCGGAGGCGGCCAGCAAAGCCAAGAGTGAGTTCCTGGCCAACATGAGCCATGAGATCCGCACGCCGATGAACGGTGTTATCGGCATGACTGAACTGGCTTTGGAAACCAAGCTGACGCGCGAGCAGCACGAGTATTTGAGCACGGTGAAGTCGTCGGCAGATTCGCTGCTCTCAATCATCAACGATATTCTGGACTTCTCCAAAATTGAAGCTGGAAAACTGGATGTTGAAACCATCAACTTCCTGTTGCGCGACATGCTGGACGATACCATGCGAGGGCTGAGTCTTCGGGCCCATCAGAAAGGATTGGAGCTTGCCTGCCATGTCCTGCCGCAGGTGCCGGACGCCCTCCAGGGCGATCCTAATCGTTTACGCCAGATCGTAGTCAACCTGGTTGGAAACGCTATTAAATTCACTTCAATCGGCGAAATTGTGGTCCGAGTCGATATCGAGGAGAAGGCAGAAAATGAGGTCGTCCTCCATTTTGCCGTGACCGACACCGGGATCGGTATTCCTGCAGAAAAGTGCCATAGCATCTTCGAAGCTTTTACGCAGGTCGACAACTCCATGACGCGGAAGTATGGCGGTACGGGCCTGGGTCTTGCGATCTCCTCGCGTTTGGTCGCCATGATGGAGGGCCGCATGTGGGTGGATAGCGAGGCTGGTAGTGGCAGCACCTTCCATTTCAATGCGCGCTTTCTTTTGCAAAAGACGCCCACCAAGCTGCCGCAAGTCGTTGATCTGGACATGCTCCGGGACCTCCCCGTACTGGTGGTCGATGACAACCCCACCAATCGCCGCATTCTTTACGAGATGTTGGAAGGCTGGCTGATGAAACCGGCGCTGGCGGAAGGTGGAAGGCAAGCCCTCACCATGCTTGAACAAGCCAAAGCCGCAGGAGAGCCTTTCGCACTGGTTCTGGTTGATTCGTGGATGCCGGAGGAGAATGGATTCTGGGTAGCGGAACAGATCCAGAGCCATGACCAACTGCCAGCAACCGATGTCATCATGCTCACCTCGACCGATTTTGTGGGAGATGCTGCCCGTTGCCGCGAATTAGGCATCAAGGCTTATGTTCCCCGGCCAGTCAAGCGATCTGACCTTCTCAATGTGATCAAGACCGTTCTGGGGTCGCATGATCGACTTGGAGAGAGTCAAACCCTCGTTGTCCCGGAGGCATTGTACGAGAGCCGCGAGCAATTGAAGGTGTTGGTGGCAGAAGATAACGCTGTGAACCAATTATTGGCGGTGCGCCTGCTGGAGAAAAGAGGGCACACAGTAGTAGTCGCTGAGACTGGCACAAAGGCCTTGGAGGCGGCCTTCCAACAGCCATTCGATCTCATCCTGATGGATGTCCAGATGCCGGAGATCAGCGGCTTAGAGGTCACCAGAAAGATTCGTGAGCGTGAAAAGACCACCGGGCAGCATGTCCCAATTGTCGCGATGACCGCCCACGCGATGGTAGGAGACAAAGAAGGCTGCCTCGACGCGGGGATGGACGACTATGTGGCCAAACCTCTCCAGGCTAAAGAACTATTCACGGTTATCGAGGGCCTCTTGCCTCTCCCGAAAATCTTGTGATGATCGAAATCAGTCTCTGGAACTAAAGCGTGGAAGAATCGCGGTCTTCTGCTTCTTGCCTTTCCTGGTTTTCTCCGCAGATGTTGTCGCTGGACGATCAGTCAGCATAACGAAGTGAGAGACGTTGTCTGCTGCGTCAGCAGCGTTGGCGATCACGATTCTTTGCTGTCCATCAGGGCCCTTCAGCACGCCCACTGATGTGTCTACGGTCACTGTTACGGTCAGCGTTCCATGAGTCGATCCACTCTGAGAAGGAATCGCCATTGGGAGGGCTGGGGGAGGATTTCTTCGCTGGCCCGCAGCTATGGTGCTGCCCGCCAGCAGCAGTAGTAAAGGAAGCATGGCCTTGGCGATGTGTTTGGTCCCTCGCATCCTCTGCTCACACAAACGCTGATCGACAGCTCTTCCAGGGATTGAATAGCAATGGGACGTTGCTGGTAGATTTTGAAGACGATTGGACTCCGCGTGATGTCCGGTTGCATCTCCGTCCTCAGAAAAAGTTCAGCAGCAGCTCTGCCTGCCGCGCGGGGATTTCGATGTTCCCGGGCCGGTTCTTGTGATATGCAATAAGCAATGCGTTTTCCTGAAATCGAATGGAAGCCGGTATCACGGGTACAATTCTTTGCCTGGATCGGTCTGTATGCTCTGTTTTTGTGTTATCTGGCGGCAAACTTCTCCACCCCCACGTTGCTCGACAACGTGCACCTGGTCACCCATGAGGCTGGGCATCTGCTTTTTCGCTGGGTTGGTGAAACGGCGGAGTTGTGGGGTGGCACCATCTTTCAGTTGCTGGTCCCCGCATTGCTCACAATCACCTTCGCCGTTAGGGCCGATCTGCCCGGAACCACTTTTTGCGCCGTGGGTTTCTTCCACAGTCTTACCGGGGTCGCGACTTACATGATAGATGCCCTGCGGCGCGAACTTCCGTTAGTAACCGTAGGGGCGGCCGCCGATGAAGCCGAGCACGACTGGGTACGGATCTTTAGTTCCTTAGGCCTATTACCTCATGCCATACAGATCGGCAACGCCGTGCGCCTGCTGGCTTGGTGCGGAATGCTGGCGACCGTAGCTTGGTTTTGCTGGCGCTACTACCAGCAAAGCAAAAGCAACGGTTAACCATCATGAAACGGGTGTAATTAAAAGTGCGAGTCAAGCCTTTGACCCCGGTGGGCTACACCAGCTCTGGAACTGCCATAGTGGCAGGGTTTTATGTTGCAATGGTCTCCACCAGGTCGAGCAAAGTTTTGCGCAAAGGCTTCATGAGAGGCAGAGCTGCGGCCCGCACAAGGTTCACGACTAGCCCTAGGCTTTTCTCCATTAATTGTTGAGTGCGTTGCTGGCCCGCAGAACGGTCGTAGACCCAAAAGAGGATCAGTCCCATTTGATAGAGCCAGAGCAGGTATGGCAGACGGGGTTTTAAGTCGGAGGGGACTTTCGTGTCTCCCCCTTCTATGGCCACGAGCAAATGTTCGATAGCGCGCTCCCGGATCGTCCGGGTTTCTTCGCTGAAAGGCGAAAGTGGGTCCTGGCTGTCTGGAGCATGACGAAAGAGGGCGTCACAAAACTTGCGGTTGGGCTTGAGCAGCTCAAAGCGTTTTTCCAAAACACAACGGATCCGATCTTTCAGCTTCCTGTGTTCTTCCATGGCTTGGAGGATTTCGTCGTGGCTGTCCTCCTGCATCTGGCGGTAGAACTCCAGCACAATGGCTTCTTTGGAGGCAAAATAATAATAGGCGGCGCCCAGCGCCACCCCCGCTTTTTGAGCGATGTCCCGCATGGTGGCCTGCTCAAAGCCTTTTTCGCGGAAGATCTCGAGGGCGGCATCGTAGATTTTTCTGCGCGTGTCCTCCGCCCGTGGTGTGCTGCGTGGTTTGGCTGTGTTCGTCATCGTAGGTAGTCTGATACTGTTCCTTCGGGCTGGCAAGGCTCCAGCGTGATCTGGCGGAGCTCCTTGGCTATATTTTCAGGATTGCCGGTGCCCAGCCAGCGCGATATTGTGTAACGGTTTTTCGATAGGCTGGTAAAAGCCTGCCGTACCAAAGGCAGTAACAGAGGATGCGCCAGCCTGTACGACCAGCTCCGATATTCTTCGAGCGCGTAGAGACACATGATCCAGGCATGGTTATTCAGGTAGACGCTTCCATCGTCACTGATTACTACAAGATCATCCGAAGACGCAATCCGCTCCAGTCCTGGGAACATCTGCCGGGCCAGTTCTGACCCTGCTGGAATGGTTTCCATCTCCAGCCAGCAGCGCTGTTCCAGCAGCCAGTTTTTTAGACGATCGCAGAGATCACATCGGGCGTCATAGAGAACATAAAGCTTCGGCATGGCCAACTCCTTAGTTCGCGTTTTTGCTCAGCGGGAGACGGGAGCAATGTTTAGGACACCATCGGGGGCCACAGGCGGTCCCACCGGCCCTATTCCGCGCTTGCGAATTCGGGAGAAGACATACAGGTTGAAGAAGTGCATCGCTCCCAGGATCAACAACACAGAGCCCAGTTTGGTGCTCAGCATCTCGATCGAGGCCCGCCAACTGGTGACCTCCGCATTGCTTGTCAGAGCCAGAGAGACAAAGCCAATATTAATAAGATAAAAGCCCACAACCAGCAGGTGGTTAACGGAAACCGCCAGTTCGATATTGCCGTGGAAGGCATCCACCAGGAAGATAGCTCCGCGTTTATACAGAGTGCGGGCCACCCAGATCGTAAGAGCAATGCTGATTACCAAATAGACCAGGTAGCTGACGATAATCTCCATTATGGAATCTCCTGAACAGATATTTGAACATGTTCAACATCAAAGATAAGCCTGTCCCGCTAGAGTGTCAAGCAAAATTTTGAACGAGTTCAAAACAAAATTACATCTCGGACAAATGAGTCTATAGATACTTTCCCAGGATGGAGACCACCACGCCAACTCCACAAAGCTGGCCGGGGCCGGCCGCTTTCCACAGCACCGACGGATCAGCGCCGCCGGTTATCAGATAGGTTCCCCAGATAATTCCGCCTACGATCATGAGGCCGCCTATGCTCTGAATCACGCCATTGCCTTTTTTCCGGGACGCTTTTTTTCTCGGCTGGTAGACAGGCCGGTCTTCATAGGCTTCGCGTTTGGTGGTGCCCCATTCGTCCTGGATCACTTTGTTCTTCGGACGTTCTTGTTGCATAGTTACACTTTGTCCTATTCTGAAACGAAATTCAATTGCCCAAAAGGTCAGGGAGCAGTTGCTTCGGCTGGGCACTGCAGATACTCGCCGTCCGAACAGTACTCACAAATCGTCGCCTGCTCTAGCCTGGCGAAGCAGCCCAACTTGCTTTTAATTCTCTGCTCACCATTACAATAGCATTCTTATCATGTCTCATTTATTTAAACCTTTCCGCCTGGGTGATGTGGAGTTGTCGAACCGAATTGTCGTTTCGCCCATGTGCCAATATTCATGTACCGATGGGCTTGCAAATGAATGGCATCTAGTGCATCTGGGAGCGCGTGCCGTGGGACGGGCGGGCTTAGTCATGGCGGAGGCTACGGCCATAACGCCGGAAGCCCGCATCAGCCCCAAAGACCTGGGCCTCTGGAGCGATGCGCATATTGGGCCCCTGGAGCGGGTTTTCTCGTTCATTGGCGAGCAGGGAGCGGTCCCCGGCATCCAGCTTGCTCATGCGGGCAGAAAAGCTAGCACCAGTGAGCCATGGAAGGGTAGTCGTCCGCTAAGCCCTGGAGATGGGGGTTGGACCCCTATCTATGCTCCCAGCGCCATCGCTTTTAATGATGGTTTTCAAGTGCCGCTGGCACTTACAGTTTCACAAATCTCGGCGATCATACAGGCTTTTGCCGCTGCGGCCCAGCGGGCCCAGGCCGCAGGAGCGAAGGTTGTGGAGATCCATGCGGCGCATGGTTACCTGCTGCATTCATTCCTATCACCGCTAAGCAATCAACGCACCGACGAATATGGCGGTCCGTTTGAAAACCGTACCAGGATTGTCCGGGAAGTGATAATTGCCGTGAGAAAGGTCTGGCCGGAGCGATATCCACTCTTTATCAGAATCTCCGCTAGTGACTGGATGGACGGCGGATGGACAATAGAAGATTCCATCGCCCTGACCAAAATAATCAAGACCTTAGGGGTCAGTGTAGTTGACTGCTCTTCTGGAGGAGTTGTTCCTCACGCGAAGATTCCCCTTGGGCCTGGTTATCAGGTCCCATTTGCCCAGCGAATCCGCTGCGAAGCCGGGCTGCCAACCGCCGCAGTGGGTATGATTACCGATCCGGCCCAGGCGGACCACATTATCAGGACTGGTCAGGCGGACCTGGTCTTGCTCGCGCGTCAATTACTGCGTGAGCCTTACTGGCCGCTGCATGCTGCCCGTGCGCTGGGCCACGAGATTACTTGGCCACTGCAATATGAGCGGGCAAAACCCAAGTAGATTCCTTGGCACAGATAGACTACGCCCTGTGCATAAGAAGGTACTGCGTGCAGGCCTAGCAGGATCTTGAGTTGGCCGCTGTGAGCGGAATGACGAACTGTACAGCGGCCAAAGTTCGTGGCTCAAGAGCTCTTCGTACGGCGTATTGCTTGAGCTTCTGGGGACATCTCCTCAAATTTCTTGATCTCTCGCTTTTCCACGGGGGAGGACAGAACGATGGATGTGGATGTTGTGCCAAAGGGAGTGAGACGATCAATCAGGGATTCCAGGTGCTCAACGGAACGCACGTGAACTTTCATAATGAATGAGTCAGCGCCGGTTCCCCGATGGCATTCAACTACCTCAGGGGAGCTCTTCACCGCACTGGTAATGCGGGTAAAAACATCGCCGACCACCGACATGCGGATAAAGGCCGTGATTGGCATGCCAATCTTGGTCGGATCCACATCCGCATGGTATCCAGTAATGATTCCGGCTTCTTCCATTCGCTTGACTCGTTCCACCACAGCCGGGGTTGTTAGTCCAACTCTGCGACCCAGTTCGGCATAAGAAAGTCGCCCATTGAGCTGAAGCTCATGCAATAACTTCCAGCCGATCTGGTCCATTAGCTTTTCATTTCTTAAGACAATCTCCATTCTTCACCTTATAACCTCAAGTAGATTCTGGGCAAATACCATGTACAGGTGTTCAAAGCACCAGTGGGGGGGTGCTATATAAAGGATGAGTACAATTTAATCTTAAAAACGCAAGTAATCAAGGATTAAGATAAATTCCCGATATCCATATACTCAAAGGGATCTGCACTTTGGTTTGGGTCTTTAGAGATGAAAATCATTGACTCGGGCTGGGTTTCCAGATTCTCTGGGCGATCCTTCCTCCATTCACATGTTGACTATGCAGCCCTGCTCACACCCTGCCTATTTGGACATGGAAACCGCTGTACGAAATTTCACGGATTACATGCACGATTAACGTGGGCCCTCGGATGCTTCGTCGTCCCGGGAGTTATCGCAAACAAAGGCTCTGTCCTTTGACGGATGTTCCGAAATTGTAAAACCTGGGCTCTGTTCAGGTTGGTGGCCGCCTGCACTCCATCTCGCCCAAAATGCATAAAAACACTTGTTAAATCAACATTCCATTGCTTCCCATATCGCAGCTTTTGGTAATCATGTTTGGTTTTCAGAACAAAAAATAAAATCTGCGCAGATTTTATGCATTTGCGGAGAAACTCATACACGCCCTCCCCCCTCCTTCTGACAACGCAAGGAGCACGGCAAAATGCTGACCAATGAAGTTGTGCACACGATCAACAATCAACTTGCGATCGTGATGAGCAAAGCTGATCTGCTGGCCGGTCGGATCCAAGACCAGGGAGTGAAGAGAAATTGTGAGGAAATCCAAATTGCAGTTCGTAAAATCAACATGCTGCTGGATAATCTCGTGACCGGCTCCCGAGTGGAAGCCGCCACGGATGCCTCCCGACGGACATGCAGCAGGGTTTTCATCGCTGTTTCTGACCATTAGTAAAAGCTTTTCCGGTAATTATTTGTCGTCAGACGATGTCTTACGCCTGGCAGTTAACAGACATTAAAAGAATCTATGCCTAACGTTGCGCAATGTTCTTCTCTTTTTTTCCATGACCGTTTCCCAATCTTTTCAGGTTGTCGTATCGTGGTCTGCAGTAGACTTCTGCCGCTTCGGAATTCCGGGTTCGAAGGCACGGCGGATGGAACGCTCAAGCAGCCAGCAAAACAGATGTTTTCCATTCATACGTGTCGGCTTCTTCTGTTCATCTTCCCAACAGACGTAAGCAAATCCCAAACAGTGAGGTTACATTAATGATGTCTCCCCTTGGAAAAACCAAGGTAGTAATGACTTTTCTCTTCTTGATGTTGTCCGTCAACTTCCTGGCCGCCCAGGAACTGCGCAAGCCGGGTCAGAACGATGACCTGCACGTCAGGGCCACCGGACATAATCCTGAAGCCCCGAATGAACTAATCGAGCAAGCCAAACCAACCGGTGGAGCAGTGGTGCAAGGCAACGGAATCAACTACCACGGCGGCCCGGTATTGCACGGTGATGTGCCGATCTATGTGATCTGGTATGGTAACTGGACCAACGGTCCCAAGGCTTCCGATAGCCAGACGACCGTCAATCTGATTGATGCCTTTCTCGGTGGGCTTGGCGGCTCCGCTCTGGAGTTGGTCAATACCACCTATGGCGACAATACCGCCAACGTTAGCGGCAGCCTGCACCTCCAGAGCCAGGTGTTTGATACCGGCTCACAAGGAACCAACCTGAGTAACTCAAGGCTTACGAACATAATCTCCCACCAACTCACCACCGGAGGACTGCCAACCGATTCCACCGGCGTCTACCTGGTCTTGACTTCGTCGAACATTAGCGAGCGGGGGTTCTGCACCCAGTTCTGCGGATTCCACACCGCTCAAACCATCAATGGCAAAGACATTAAATGGGCCTTTGTTGGCAACGTGGATAAGTGCCCCTCCGGTTGTGAGATCCAGTTTCCGACCAGCCCCAATGGCGACAGTGGGGCCGATGGAATGGCCAACACTTTATCGCATGAAATTGAGGAAGCTATTTCCGATCCAGACCTGAACGCCTGGTTTGATTCGAACGGCCAGGAAAACGGCGATAAATGCAACTTCAATTTTGGAGTTACCCTAATCGCCGGCAATGGCTCGCAGTTCAACCAGACCTTTGGCGGCCACAACTGGATGCTCCAGCAAAACTGGAGAAATTCGGGAGGCGGCGCCTGCGCGCAACATCTCTAAACCTGCAATCCTGAAGTCCTGAAGAAGCCGTTCGGTTTCCGAACGGCTTCTTAATTGATTAAAGCGTGTTTCAAAAATGCTGTTCAGAATTCCTTTTGGTGGAAGAGCAGGCCTTTAGGCCTGCGGTACTGGCCTTAAAAACGACCAGGGCTTTTAGCCCTGGTGACGAAACATCTATTTTTGAAACACGCTGTAGAGTATTTCCAGAAGCGATGTACACCAGATTGGTATTTACGCCATGGAGTGTCATGGGGTACACAAATTCCAAAACCATCATAATTGCGCCCCTAATCCAGGTCGGAATTTTCTTGACAATCTATAGTAAGTGTTCTATAGTACGCCTATGAAAGCCTCAACTCGCTCGATGCATCATCACCCTTGCTTCTCAAGCACCCGCCGCTCGAGATCTTGTATCTCTCCGGGACTGCCATTGCCGCTTACTCGATGTCGGGAAAATGCCGCTACCAACGCTGCCAGCCGCTACAGAAATCGCCAATGTTTATGGGCCTTGTAGCGGCGTAGCGGCTGTAGCGGCATTTTTTCTAGCTCGAGATTCTCAACCTGTGTAAGAGACAACCCGCAGTGTGGCTGAATGCTGACGGCTGAGCGCCGAATGCTTACTTCAGGAAACCGCTATAGAATCTCATTGTTTGTGCCAGCGACTAAGCCATTGAGGAGCATGTCCATGCGGGTCCCCGTTCTTCTGTCTTTTTTCTCCATCCTGATTTCAATGTTTATACCAGCGGCGGCACAGGAGCCGGTCAAACCCCAGCTCAATCCGAAAATCATGACTGCCACTCGCCAGGTGACCCTCTTTACCAATCTGGAAAATCAGCTCTTGGCCAGCATTCAAAAGAAGGATGAACTGTCTTTGAAAGCTTTGTTGACCGACGATTTCGAAATCTGGATGCCGGGTGGTGATCCCGTGGCAGGAGAAGACTGGATTTCGGCTGTGATGGACCACTATAGCCTGAAATCATTTCGCATCAACCAAATGTCAGTTCGTGATTTTGGAGATATCTCGGTTGTCAATTTCGTCAGGACCCAGCGAGCAGAACACAAGGGCAAGAATGACAGTGGCGAATACTTCGTGGTGGACATCTGGAGAAAAGATGGCGGTTCATGGAAATTATCTGACCGTTATGTTTCCAAGGTCAATTCGGCCGTGTCACCTGTCAAACCTACCGGAAAACAATAGAACTTGGAACTACGAGGTGCTTTGAAATATTGTTTTTTTCTCGCAAATTTTCTGCAACTCCCCAGGTCATAGCTTTGCCGGTCCGATCATCAGACCTGTCCCAGCTAGCCGCGGATCTCACGACCTGTCCCGGCTGGCCGTGGACTCTTGACTTCCTCTGCTGCCTCTGTATTGCTATCCGTGAAATCTTTTCCTTTACGAAGATTTTGAAGCTCTTTCTGTGACCTCTGTGTTCCTCCGTGTCCTCTGTGGTTAGCCTTGGTTTTCCTTTGTGTCGCCTTCGTGTCCTTCGTGGTTAAAGATTTGGTTGCGGCTATGCCACGTTGTGTTGCAAAGGTTTTGGTTTATCAGCGTTCACCCGCGTAAATCAGCGGTAAGAAGTTGGTTTTGTTTTTGGTTGCGGCTCTGCTGCGTTGTGGTACGACCTGCTTAAGAGCGGTTCGCATCCTGAAACATGGAAGCAAGTTGGCGTACTTCGTCGCCCGTGGCATCTGTAATCAGATAGCAATCCAGAGTGCCTTCTTCCCAAGCGGCAGTCGTGAAAGAAGAGTTCTTGCGCAACGTCAAAGGGCTGGGCTTGTTGCTTTTCGTCTGGAAAACAAAAACTGAGATCTTGTGTTTCCTGAACTCATAAATCAACTCGGCCCCTGGACTCTGATGCAGGTAGGCGACTTTTCCGCCGACTAACACAAATGGTGAATTGGCAAGCTCCGGCAGATTAAAGGTAAAAGGCAACTTGCCCTGAAACCACGGTTTGACTGTGTGGCGATCGGTGGAAATAACGTCCACGGGGTTCGGGCTGGCTAAGGTTGCCACGTGCAGATCCACGAGTTCGGCGATAGCAGGCAGGCTGTCATCTTTTTGTGAGTACAAGAATACAGTGACCCACGTTGCTACAACCAGGCAGGCCGCGGCCAGTCCCCATCTCCAGGCAAACCCGAACCGCGTTCGCGGTCGAAGTTTATTCTCCACCGCGAGACGCAAATCCGGAGGAGCATGAAACCGGCGCCCTGCGCTCCGGACAGCCTGTTGCAGAGTGACCTCTTCCAGCATCGCCGTGGAGCATTCAGGGCAGGTACGCAGGTGGAGGGAAAACTCCTTTTGCGAAGCAGGATCAAGTTCGTTGTCCACGTACCCGGATATTCTTTGTCGCCATTCACAGCTCATGATTGTTTATCCAAGGCCTCCACGATATGCCTGCGTACCTGCTTTCTGGCGCGCGCCAGTCGTGACATTACGGTTCCTATCGGGATGCTCAGTGTTTCGGCAACTTCCTGGTATCTCATCTCTTCAATATCGGCTAGGAGAATCACTTCCTGAAACGCCAGAGGCAGTCGTCCGATGGCGGTTTGGACCAGCTCTGTGTCGGCCTGCCGGATCAGGATCAACTCCGGTGTCTCGTGACTGACGGCTGTTTCTTCAACGCCCTCATCTTCCTGGCTCGTTTTCTGTCTTTCCAGCCCAGTTCGGCTGGTCAGGAAAGTATTACGCAAAATCCGAAAGATCCAGGCGCGGAAATTTGTGCCGCCTTGAAACCCGCCAAAGCCTCTCAAAGCCTTGGCAAACGTCTCCTGGACCAGATCGCGGGCCTCGTCTGAATCGCCGCACAGCCAGCGAGCGAAATTGTAAAGAGGGTCCAGCAGTGGCAAAGCTAGCCGTTCGAATTCCTCGTTCGAAGTTCCGCTCACGTCTCCTCAAATAAGAACTCAAAAGTCCGGAATTTATTCCCTATCGCGCTGGGTTCATCTCGGGGAACAGCGGGCCAACTCTGTTCTAATTCCCGAATGGGTATTCTGTAAAGGCCAAATCGGCCAAAACGTTGAAGGGAAGAGACTTATCAAGCCGATCAACATTCGAGGGAAGAAATGAGGTAATTCCCAAGGTGCTGGTTCTTAAAGGACTATCGGGAATACCGGGGAAGTGTTAACCTTACTCCGCATCGAATGACCTTTGGGCAGGCAAAAGCACAGGCCTGCTCGCCATCAAAGAAAGGGTGCCCTGTATACGGAGACCGTTTCAGAATCAGACGGGTTCAGTCTGATCTCAGCCGACAGGTCTTTCATACAATCCAGCGATTTGGACAAAACTTTGTCCGTTTACAGGCGTTTGTATCAGAAACCAAGCCGCGTTGAGCATGGGCGAACCGCCATTATCTTTCCGGGCTCATTCGAGCGCAGCCAGTTACAGATGGAGGTAGGCATTGAGACGCAATATCCGTCGTAAAGCAGCGGCTGTGATTATTGGGATTGTTCTTAATACAACACTCCTTTGCGGCTCTGCCCTGGCCCAGTCGGCTCGGCCAAAAAGTGCGCCAACCCAAGTAAAAAGCCCACCCAGCCAAGTCCCAAGCGTACAAAGCGTGGAAGGCATTCTGGACGACAGCTTTCATGCCATGTACAACCTCCAGTTCGAGCAGGCTTTCCAGAAGGCTGAGCAGGCCAAAGCGCTGTCCAAAGATGATCCTTTGCCGTGGGTGGCCCAGTCCTGTGCGGTGCTCTTTCGGGAGTTCGACCGGTTGCACATTCTGCGCAGCGAGATGTTTTCCTCCGACGACACCTTTTCCTCTCGTCCTGCCTACAATTGGGTCCCCGCCTCCAGGAAACAATTTGATGACGCGCTATACAATGGCGAGAAACTGGCCCAGGATCTGTTGAATCGTGACAAGAACAGTGTGAAGGCCTTGTTTGCTCTGGTGATGATCAATGGGCTTCGCGCCGATGATGCCGCCCTGATTACCAAGAAGAATATGTTGGCCCTCTCCTACACCAAGACTGCGACCACCTATGCCGACAGGCTGCTGGCCCTTTCACCCGGATACTACGATGCTTATGTGGCGACCGGCATGGGGAAGTATATTATCGGCGGGAAGGCGGCCCCGGTCCGCTGGATTCTACGGCTGGGCGGCTTAAAAGGAGATCAGGAACAAGGCGTTAAGGAACTTGCCCTGGCCGCGGAGCGCGGCAGATTCCTGGCCCCATTTGCCCAGATTTTGCTGGCGTTCAACGATCTGCGCCTGAAAAATAAAGTCGAAGCCCGCAAGAAATTGGCATCCTTGCACGACCAGTTTCCCAGCAATCCTCTGTTTCTGCAGGAAATGGCCAAATTAGGCAATCCTTCAATGGGCCCGGGACAGTGAGTTCCACGGAGTGGAAACCGCCCCTTCAATAGCGCCTCGATCGGCAGTCTGAACAAATACGATAACATGCAGGTTGTCTGGTTTCCATTCTTTATCGAGATGAACGGAAACCGAGGTTTCAAAACTGCTCTTTTCAAAATGACCGAGGCGACGGAAATCGCGAACTACCGCCGAGTGGCGCAGCACTCGCCCATCATTTTCGCCTGCCCCTATCTTGCTTGTCAGATTGTCTTCAGTCACGGCCAGCATCACATCCGCTGGAGCGGCATTTCCCACAGGATCGACCCGGACCAGCAGTTTGTCAGCCGTGCCTGCTGAGATTTGGATGTCCGCTCTTTGCGCCCGGGTCGCAGCTTCAGCAATGATCGTTTGGGCCCGGTCGGAGCTATTGCCAACAAATTCGTCATTTCCATCGACTACCATCTGCGGTGTATAAGGGCCGTCTATCTTGAACTTTCGCGCATATTGCTCCTGGCGCTCACTGAAGTTCCGGGAAGAAAATCGGTCTTGCCAGCCGAGGGAATTCCAATAATCCACGTGAAAACCTAGAGGAATAATTGCAACACCGTTGGATGATTGTGACTGGCCCAGCAGGGTGAGGAGTTCATCAGCCGGAGGGCAACTGGAGCATCCTTCAGAGGTGAACAGCTCGACTACTACCGTCTTCCTCTGTGGGGGGCCGGGCGCCGGCCTGAAAACAAAAGCGCCCGCCACGATCACAACGCCAGCCAGCACAATGCCGTGCCACCATGAAAGCCGATTCCTCAATGGCCTACACCTTTCTTGCAACCATCACAGAGTACGTTAGTTGTCCGCTGCGATATCCCTTCCTCATGAGCTCAATGCCCTCAGCGAACTGTTGGAACTTCGCAGGCAGCAGGGGCAGCAATTTCCTTGCTATGCGAGCATGTTCGGAGCAGATGTCCCACGTGGGAACGACCGCATCCGCGAGTTCTTCGCAGTAGACCACCTGCATTCCCGCAGCCTCAATCTGCTCGACGTACAGCCCGGCAGTTTGCAGCTCAGGGCAAAGAAATACCTCTGCTATTCTACAGATCAAATCATGCTTCATGGAACCAGTCCAGGCAGCCAGCATCAGCGTGCCCCCGAGTTTCAACGCTTCGGCAACCTTCCGGAAATAGGCGGCCTTGTTGAAAAAATGCTCGGATGATTCCATGTTCCACACCAGATCAAAACCTGCGGCAGGGAATTTATATGTTTCAGCATTGCCGAGTTCAAAACGCACCGCTTCGGGGCGGGAGAGTGATTTTGAAAGCTTGCGCGCGATCCTCAATTGTTCTTCGCTGATGGTGAGCCCCAACATGCTGCAAGAATATTCGCGCGCCAGAAACCTGGCGGTGCCCCCGTGTCCGCAACCCACATCGGCCACCATCATTCCTACATCAACACCCGCCCGGCTGGCGCAGTGTCGAAGCATCTGCTCCTGAGCTTGTTCCGGGGTTTCGTCTCCAGTGGTGAAAAGTCCGTGATGGATGTGGTCCCCCCAGTAGAGGCGATACGCCCATGCAAAATCGTCATAGTGATTACTGATGTCTTGGGGAGTGAGCGTGATGGAACTCTTAACGGCGGCTTCCATTGGTCAGCTCTCCGGCATAGATATCAAATTCCAGGTCCAATTCGTTTTTCACTTTTATTGTTCCGCCTCCGATGGAGATGGGCGTCATGCCAAAATCCGTCTGGTTCAGTTTGGTCTTGCCTTGATAGTGATCGGGGCCTCCGCTGACTTCAAAGCTCAGATCTTTGGCCACGCCGTGCAAGCTCAATGTGCCTGTAATGCGATAGTGTTGCGGGCTGGTTTGCTCGATGCGGGAAGACTTGAAACGGATCTCCGGATATTTATCAGAGTCCAGAACCTTTGGTCCCAGCATCGTAGCCTGTACCTCGGAGCGTGTCGACGCGGACGCCTCGGGGTCCATCACCTTCATTTGTTTAACGGTTACAGCGATTTCGACGGACAGCTTTTTGGCATCCACTGTTCCTTGGCTTATGGGAGCAGTCACAATATGGTTATGGGCAAAGCCGGAAAACAGGCCTGATTTGTAGGCGTGGATGGTGATAACGGAACGCGGTGTATTGGTGTCAGCGCCTATCGCGGTGTGCGATGCGAGCAAAAAGCCAGCCAGCAGAAGCCCCCAGATTCTTGAACGAATCAAGTTTCACTCCTTTGTATTTAGCTCTGGCCAGATGAGCTTCTAATAAGATGACGATACTGAGGGTTTACATTGTAAAGAATTCGTCATATTTATGTCTGCGCGGTCAGCAAAATGGCAATGGCTCATTTTTCTTGAAAACCGTAACAGGGATTTGGGCGATTTTTTGATCTCCGATCCCCGGATCACCCGATCACAACATGGTTTAATCTAACTTCTCAGAGATAACTTTGGTGCTGCAACTCCATACAGAGGTCCAATTCGTCAAAGGTGTAGGGCCGCGCGTCGCCGAGTGGTTGGGACAGAAGAATATCTCCACCGTGGAAGACCTGCTCTATTATCTGCCCTTCCGTTATGAAGACCGGCTGAATCCCCGGGGCGTTACTGAATTGCGTGAGGGGGAGATGGCCACGGTCATCGCCGAAGTCCGCAACTCCGGCCTGTTTCGCACCCGGCGAATGCCCATCTTTCAGATGGTCGCCGGTCAGGGCCGCGCCTCCGTCAAGTGCGTCTGGTTTAACGGAGAATACCTGCGCGACCGCTTTAAGCCCGGTCAACTGGTGGCCCTTTACGGCAAGGTGGAGAGGGAGTGGAAGGGCAAAGGGCTGCAAATCGTCCAGCCACAGTTTGAAATCATTGGCGATGCCCAGGAACTCGATTCGGATGCAGGTCCTGAAATCGAATCTCTGGAAGTAGGCCGCATTGTTCCTATCTACGAATCCGCTGCCGGCGCTAAGCTGACCTCACGATGGTTCCGCAGGATCATTCACGGCACCTTGCAAAATCTCTCGCCGGAGATTCCGGACGGCCTGCCAGCATCAATTTGCCATCGCCTCAACCTGCTTGACCGCCGCACCGCCTTTCAGCGCGCGCACTTCCCCGAAACCGGAGAAAGCTTTGTTAACCTGGAGGCATTCAAAACACCGGCCCATCAACGGCTCATCTTTGAAGAGCTTTTCTTTCTTGAGATTGGACTGGAGCTAAAGCGCAGGCGCCTGCGCCAGCGGACCGGCATTACTTTTGAGCTGACCGATAAAGTGCGAGACGCAATTAAAAAAATCCTGCCATTTCATCCTACGGCCGCCCAGAAACGCGTGTTGAAGGAGATTGCGCAGGACATGCAGAACCCTGCGCCCATGCGCCGCCTGCTGCAAGGTGATGTTGGTTCTGGCAAAACCATTGTGGCGCTCCAAGCTGCGGTGATTGCCATCGAGAATGGTTATCAGGTGGCTTTCATGGCTCCTACGGAAATTCTGGCAACCCAGCACTACCTCTCCGCCCGGCGTACCCTGGAAGAGGCCGGTTATCGCGTGGTGTTGCTGACCGGATCGCTGGAAGAGGAGCGCAAACGAAATGCCCGCCGCCATATCGCCCAGGGAGACGTTCATCTGGTCATCGGCACGCACGCGTTGATTCAAGAAAAAGTCGAGTTTCACAATGTGGGCCTGGTGATTGTCGATGAGCAACACCGCTTTGGGGTCATGCAGCGATTCAAGCTCATGAAAAAAGGCGGAGCAGAGCCGGACACCCTGGTGATGACCGCTACACCCATCCCGCGAACGCTGGCGCTCACCCTGTACGGCGATCTGGATACCAGCGTCCTCGATGAACTGCCGCCCGGCCGTACTCCGATTACGACTCGCAAAATTTCTGATGAGCGCGCGCCGGAGGTCTGGGAATTTGTCCGCAAACAGGTTTCTGCCGGTCGCCAGGTGTATGTGGTTTATCCGGTAATTGAAGGTGTTTCGGGCGATCAGCCGGAAATTGAATTTTCAGGAGTGCCGGCCACTTCCAAAAGCGGCTTGAAAGCCGCTATGCACATGTATGAAGAGTTGCGTAAGAAGATTCTTCCTACCTTGCGGGTAGGGCTGCTGCACGGACGCCTCAGCCCCGACGAAAAAGATGAAACCATGCGCCGCTTTCAGAAAGGCGAAATTGATGTGCTCGTAGCGACCACGGTGATTGAAGTGGGCGTCGATGTGTCCAACGCCACTGTCATGGTAATCGAGCATGCGGAAAGATTTGGGTTGGCCCAGTTGCACCAACTCCGTGGACGCATTGGGCGCGGCTCGGCCAAGTCTTATTCTATTTTGATGACTGGCGGCAAGGTCTCTCCAGAGGCCGACCGGCGCCTGAATGCCATGGTTCGCACCCAGAACGGATTTGAAATCGCCGAACTCGACCTGGAACTGCGTGGCCCCGGAGAATTCTTTGGCACCCGGCAGGCGGGCATGCCGAGCTTGCGTCTGGCCAATTTGGTGCGTGATCGCCAGTTATTGGAAGTGGCAAAAGTGGAAGCTTCAAGATTCGTCGAAAACTCAGATGCGGAAATTACTCCAGCAGACCGGGAGCGGGTCATGAGTCATCTTAAGAACCATTGGCAGCGGCGTTATGGATTGGTGGAGGTGGGGTAAATAGTTAGCGCCAAATCTAAACATAACTGTACGCAGAAAGCGAATCGATGTCATCCTGAGCGCCAGCGAAGGAACTGCTCCGCTGCACTTGAGGTACAGAAGAACCGCTCGAACCGAACTGCCGGTTACTGCCAAGCTTCTCGTTGTACCTGAATGCTTCCTTCGGAGGGTCTATATCGGTTCCAGTTGTTATATCCCGCGCACCAGTGTAAGAACGGCCCTTTAGTTAAGGCCGTGTTAGAGCACGAATAAAGGGCTTTTATGGCCCTGGCGCAAAAACACCAGCGGGGATACACCAGTTCTGGAATCGTTTTAGCGTCACGATAACGTAAGTTTTTACCGCGCATTCACGGCTGCGGTCTTAATGCCTTCGACTGCCTTATAGATTTTCTCGTTGGTGCAAACTTCGTAGTAACGCCGGTCCGTAAACCGTTTCAGAGCGAAGTCCCGGGCTTCGATGTGAGCAATGAGACCCTCGCGAACCACGATCTTGTGAAACAATCCTTGGCCGATGGGCACCACGCCACTGTAGAGACGTACTTTGCGGCTGTCCCAGATGAGCGGCAATTGCAGATCGTGGGTCTGGAGGGAGATCTCGGTTTTTAACTTCTGGAATGCTGCTTCATTAATATGAATTCCGCCAATGTTGTAACGAAGCAGAAACTCGTCCGGATTCCCGCCAGTATCATCATCTTCAACAGTCTTGAAGGCAAAGACATTGAACAGTGGATCAAGGTGCTCCAGCAGCCTGCGAATGCCCTTGCTGCAGGAAGAGAGGCGGTCGCTTTCGTTCAGCGCCTTGGAAATCATGATTTGCTGGGCGCCGTCCATGAGATACATGGGAGAAGAATCCTGGTAAGAGATACCCAGGCCCAGTTCCAGACTGGGAAGACCTGCATTCCGTGAGCGCTCGTTATAGGCAGTAACAATTTCAATGATCTCTTTGGCTAAAACACAGGTACGGGCCACGCCCAGCCCCGATTCGCCTTCGCGTTCAAATAGGGCAAGAATGATGGCGTCCCCTTCAATGAACACTTTCTTGGCATCATATTTCGGCAACAGCTTGTTGATGGGATCGTAGAAATTCAAGCTGAAATACGATGCCGGGTTGAGTCCCTGTTCCATCAAAGTGCGGGTCAGGGTGGTGGACTCGCGAATGTCGGCCTTCAAGATAACGTGATGGATCACCTTATCTTCAGATGGCTTTTGCTCTTCCGTCAGCAGAAATTCGTACAGCGTATTGTTGATGGCCGAGAGTTCGCGGAATCGGTCGTTGGCGATAATATTCACGCTGTCCATGGCTGAAAGCAGCGCTTCCATGCGGCGAAGGTCGCGATGATAGCGGATGAAGTCGCCAAAAAATCTTCCAGCCATTTTGGCCCGCTCCAGCCCTCGGCAATTCTCCACCTTCCTTTCGGCGGCATGCAGGTTTTCCGGCGATATCTTGCCATGCTCCTCCAACAAGGTTTCTACCCGCTTCCGCTCGGTACGGGAGATCAGCGCATTCTTGAGCTGCTGCGGATTAATGGGAGGAGAATATTGAGAAAGCAAGGGGACAACCTCATAGGAAGAGATCACATTCTCCATTACATTTTCGCGCTCTAACAGATCAACCCAGGCATTGAGCAAGACTTTTTGATTTTTCCCTTTGGGTGTGGAATCGTCGGGCGCTCCACCGCCCATAAGTTCTTGAGCATTTTCAGAGGCGCTCAGCAGAGCAGACAGGTCTTCTTGGTCGTTTCCAACAATGCCCAGGGATTTCAAGAATTGCCCGGCAATTTCCAGCATGGTCTGGAAGCGGTCGGGATCACGCTCGTAATTGCCCAACATTACGTAGTGCTCGGCGTTCAGGTAATCGTCGCGTCCATCTTCCGTGAACATAAGGCGGTTCAGAAAAAGGTCAAACGCGGCCACCCCCAGGTCGCCGAAAAGAGAACGCCGGGTTTTGGTAAGCGATTCTTTTTCGACCTCACGGGCGATGACAAACAAATCCTGCCCGGCGCGGCGAAGGACTGCTTTCTTGTTGATCTGAAACCGGGAAAAGCGGTCGCGTAACTCCAGCGCCCGTGCAGGCTGCGCCTGTCGTGGTCCTTCAAGGACCTTTACTCTTGCACGGCAGCGCTCCAGCACTTGGCCATATTGGTTCATCAACTCCGCCCGCTGGAACTTAAGCATGGCCAGGCGGAAGAGCAGATCCAGGGAAACATTACTCTCGCTCTTTGCCCGGTTGAGGGAAGCAATATGCAGGTCTGTCAGGGTCCGCTTAAACTCGCCCGGATCGTTGGACCTGGCCGGTTGCACTGGAACTCCCGAAATACGCACCGGCGGTGGCACGGACGGGTTTCCCGAAAAAACTTGTTCCGCCACCAGCCCCTCGACATTCCCATGTTTGGCAATGAGCTTGAAGATGTAAAGCTTTGCTATCTCACTGAATTTAGGACTCAGGAAGACATCATGGCGAATGTTGTCGATCCCTGGAACCAGGTTTTCAAGCGCAATAAAGGGTGCGTAACTCAACAGTTTGAGCTGTCGGGCACATTCGGTGATGTTAGCGCGTTGAAGAAAAGGAAACGGCATGTAGGCCGAAATTCATTCGGGGGATTATGGATTTTATACCAGAATTCCACCCCTGACTCCGGCTATTGCCCTGAACAAAAAACCTTAGTTACCCAGGCTGAAGGTCGGAAGGAATCTCGAACCGCCAGCAGTATCAGAAGCCTTTGCCCAAATAGGTGGCGCCGCCGCCCCCGGCTGTGATGAAGGGTCGCCAATGCTCTTTATTCAAAATGCTGCCAGCTTAGCGGCCGGCTTGAGCTTGGGAGCTTTTCTGGCCTTTTCAAATTCGTCCCCGCGCTGCCAGCCGGCTAATTCAGGTAGATTAGCTACCTGCCATCCGAGGGCCAAGCCGAATTTAGCGATTTTGGCATCGGCAGTGAAATCCATGTCCTCGCGGTACTCATCGGAAGGTTGATGGTAGCGATGAGCAACGTAGTCTTGATCTTTCTCCTCACCCCAGGCCCGGTCATGTCCTTTAAATAATGTTCCTTCATTAATACTGAAGGCCGGGACCCCGACCCTGGCCATACTGAAGTGGTCGGAACGATAATAATGGCCAGCTTCAGGACGAGAGTCGGGCTTGATGCTCATATCGAAGTCCTTTGCCACCTGCTCTACCAGCGGATAGATGCTGGTTCTCTCGGCCCCCGATACTACCGCCTCCTGAGGGTCGCCAAAGGGCTGGATATCGTCATAATTGAGATCAACAGAGATGTCACGGGCGGGCAGAGGGGGATGCTGGCCCAGATACTTTGATCCTAAAAGACCCTGCTCTTCGGCGGTAACGGCAGCGAACAGGACACTGCGTTTGGGTTTCTCTTTGGCTGCGGCAATCACGCGCGCCAGCTCCAAAAGTATGCCGCATCCAGTGGCGTTGTCAGCAGCGCCGTTATAGATGTTGTCACCGGGTTCATTGAGATGGATTCCCAGGTGATCGTAGTGCGCGGTATACACCACCGCCTGGCCGCTCAACTTGGGATCAGCCCCCGCGACTTTACCTACTACATTGCGAGACGAGAACGGGCGCACCTTACTGACAATAGTTTCCTTAAGCCGGATCGGCAGCTCTACGGGCTTGAAGCTGCGTGAGTTGGCATCCTGCATCATTTTGTCCAGCTCCATGCCTGCCGCATGGGCCAGGTTGCGCGCCACTTCAAGCTGAATCCAGCCTGCCGACTTCAACTTGGGGTCGGTATCGTCCCGAAGATAAGAGGTTTCTCCACCCCAGGAGTTGCGTACCACCTCCCAGCCGTAGCTGGCCATCTCAGTTTTGTGAATCAAGATTACAGCCACTGCCCCCCGTCGCGCTGCTTCTTCAAATTTGTAGGTCCAGCGCCCGTAGTAAGTCAGTGCTTTTCCTTTAAAGAAATTGGGGTCTTCGGAAGGTGGCTCGTTCACCAGCATCAGCAGGGCTTTGCCCTTCAGGTTGGCGCCTTTGTAATCGTCCCAGTTGTACTCAGGAGCATTGATGCCAAAGCCAACATAGACGATAGGAGCGTCGAGGACAGATCGGTCTGAATGGGTCTGATCACCGGCAACATAATCGTCGCCAAATTTCAATGTTATTGTCGGCCCGGAGTTGGGCACGAAGGCAAACTGTGTCTTTTGCTGATCAGCAGTAATTCCGTAGAAACCAACATTCTGGAAGTAGTCGCCGTTGTCACCGGCGGGTCGCAGTCCGTATGCCTTGAACTGCTGGGCAAGCCAATCGGCAGCCATATCGCCGCCTCGCTGTCCGGTGCCTCGCCCCTGAAGAGCATCATCGGACAGATATTTTACCGTGGCGCGGATCTTCTCCGAATCAATGGAGTTCAGGGCCTGTTGGGCATCGGTGGAAAGTCCGGTTACGGCAACGCGGGCCGGCTTTGTCTGTGCCAAAGCAAGCACGCTCACGGTCAGCGCCAAAAGGGCAACGATTTTCTTCATGTTTCTCCACTCGAAAATGCAGAATTTTTTGTGGTTCTTTCTTAAACTTCCCCAAAATTGTCCGCAAACTGCGGATCAGTTTTTTGATCCTCACCCAGGTTTGTAATCCGGAATCTTTTCACCGGCTTGAAACAGCCGGCCCGGGAGCGTGTCGGTGACTTCCGCTAATCGGCGGTTGAGCTCCTCCATATCGGGCTTTGACCAGCCCTCGATCGAGGTCTCAATTTCTCCTTCAGCAGAGATCAAGAAAATGGAAGGCACATTGGTAATTTTGTAGGCATTGGAGGCAGGATATTTCCCAACGCGGTCCAGCAGCGTGGGAAAACTAACGCCAAAATCGCGATTAAAGAGCTCCGTGTCCCGGGCATCGTCCTGGGAAATTCCGACGATAGTGACTTTGCCGCTGTTCGAATAAGCTTTATGAATCCTCTCCAGATAAGGCAATGCAAATTGACAAACGGGGCAACTGATCTTAAAAAAGGCCACTACCACCGGTCCGCGTTTCCGTGCATGGTTGAGCGAGAATTCGCGGCCGTCCAGCAAGGGTAGCTTGATTTCCGGCGCGCTAACTCCAGCTTGAAGTGCAGGCATGTTTCCTCCAAGCCTTCTATTGTAAATAAATTTGGGCGTGTAGCGCGGCAGAGCCGTAACCAAAAACAGGGCCGACGCATCTAAATTTTCGTTTCGTCACTGGCAAATATGGTGTTGAGCTTTGTTTATGACGCCCGATTGGAGATGTCAATGGGCCTGAGGGTTCGGCGCACCCATTGACAAACTGTAGTAGTATTTGTATAGTATGTTTATATTGTATGCCAGTTCTCCTCCTGACAACCGTCGTTGCTAACCCAATGTTCCCCTCGGGCGTTGGGAAGCATGGAAGCGGTATGCCCCAGCGACGCAGCTCGGCGTCCACAGAGTTGAGGTTGGCGCAAATGAGGTTCAGGTTGGCGCAAAATAAACAGCGCGGAACAAAAATCCCCAATGTTTTCAACGCTTGCCTCAAAACTGTGCCGCCTGAAAGCAGTATTTGCCTGTCCCAGTGTGTGAGGAAACGCAATTTTGGTTTTCGCTAGAGCAAAACCAAGCTGTTCTAAAAAAGCTTTTGGGCTCAGATCCATGAGGAAACCGCAACATTTTTTGGCTTTGGCTAACGGCTAAGTACTTCATCACTAGAAGCTAGAAGCCAGCAGCTTCTTGACCGTCATCCGCGATGACTCTAACTTTCGTGGTCTTTTACCTCTCTAGCCTGATCTCTATTCCAAAGAACATGAAAACCAGAGCTGCCAGCAAATTAGAAATTACAAATTGAAAATTACCAATTCGTTAATACCCAGCTAATACTCCCACCCCCTTGAGGATACCCCAAGGATACTGTAAGGACATTTTGAGTCAGAAAGAGCTTTGCAATCGCTAATAAAGCACTGGGAGCTACCTGAGCCCGATGGAACCAGAAATACAGCGCAGCGGCAAGCTGCAACTCTTCGCACGCGGAAAAGACTTTTGGGCATAGTAATACATGAGGAGACCTCATAAGCGCCGGTCGCCAAAGCGGACATCTGTGGTAATTCCAAGCTGCATCTAAATGATGAAATCAGGTATCTTTAGGTTGGGACTGCGCAGCTAGATGCCTCTACACTTTGGTGAGGAAAACAGGATGAATGTGAAACAACGCACATTGAAAACAAGAGTTTTGGCGCTGGTGCTCGGACTGTTCATGGTTGGTCCAGGGGTGCTGCAGGCAGCTGCTCAACAGCCCCAATTACCCGATCCAGGTTCGACCGCCATCAGCCGGCAGCAGCAGGAGCAGCTCGGACTGCAAGCCATGGGCGAGGTATACAAGCAGATGCCGGTGCTGCCCGACTCCAGTCCACTCACCCAGTACATCCAGCGGTTGGGAAGAAAGCTGGTTCCTGTAATTCCACAGGACAAGTCGTGGCCTTACCAATTCCATGTGATCCCGCAAAAGGAAATCAATGCCTTTGCTCTGCCCGGTGGTCCTATCTTCATCAATGTGGGTACGATCCAGGCGGCCGACAACGAAGCCGAGCTGGCCGGAGTAATGGCCCACGAGATGTCCCACGTTTATATGCAGCATTCTGCAAAACAAGCGACAAAAGCTTCTTTGGCCCAGGGTCTCTTGGGCATCTTGGGCGGCATTCTTCCCGGTAACGCAGTCGGCAATATTGCCCGTTTGGGTATACAAATTGGCGCCGGGACGGTGTTCATGAAATATTCCCGCAACGATGAAGCCCAGGCCGATGCCACCGGCGCAATCATCATGTACAAAGCGGGCTACAATCCCAAGGCCATGGCCGAGTTCTTCCAGAAGCTGGAACAGCAAGGCGGAGGGAGTGGGCCACAGTTTCTAAGCGACCACCCCAATCCCGGCAACCGCGTAGCGGCTGTAAGCAAAGAGATCGAGAACTGGCCTCCAGAAAATTACCTTGCCAGCAGCCAGGAGTTCGCCCGCGCCCGTCAGGAGGCGACCGGCGCCAAGACCTACACGGCGCAGCAGATCGCGGATGGCGCCAAGCAAGGTGTTTGGGCCCACCAGAACGTGCAGAGCGGCGCTACGCCGGCCAACCTGCCTGTGGTAACCACTGATAACGGTGGCAATTCCGGTAACAACAGCAGCAGTGGTTCCAACAGTGCTCAGGGCGCGAACATCGCGAATGTAAGCTACAGGCAGGTAAGGCCCAGCAGCAACTTCAACAGGTTCCAGCACAACGCATTTACCGTTTCGTATCCTTCGAACTGGCGGGCCACTGGAGACCAGAACTCGACGGTGACCATTGCCCCGCCGGCAGGGGTTTCGCAAGGAGAAGTTGCCTACGGGATAATCATCGGCGGAGCCCAGGACCAAAATGCCTCTACGCTCGATCAGGCCGTGCAAGACCTGGTACAGAATCTGCAACAATCGAATCCTGGTCTGCAAACTTCAGGGAGCCTGCAAGACATTCAGGTCAATGGAGTGCAAGGCCGGTCTGTGAACCTGAGCGGTACTTCACCCGTCCAGCAGAATGGAAGAGCGCTGCCGGAACGCGATTGGCTGGTAGCTGTGCCACGTCCACAAGGCGGATTGCTTTATCTGGTGTTCATCGCTCCCCAGAACCAGTTCAGTCAATTGAGCTCGACCTACCAGAGAATGCTGAACAGCTTGCAGTTGAAGTAACACGCTATACAGCGGACAAGAACCACAAAATCCCTGCGGCAACTCCCCAGGGCATAGCTTTGTCGGTTCCGATCCCCGATCATCGGACCTATCCCGGTTAGCCGCAATACAGTTCACTTAAGGAAATAAGAATCTGTTCGAAGTTCAAACGCACCAGCCCCGAAAGGGGCGGAAGATAGTAGCCCAGGCGCGTAAGCCCTGGGTAACGTGGAAGATAGCAACCAAGTCCCGTAAGGGACGACAGAGCTTTTTGCATACGGTTCGAGTAAGTGTATTAACCAGAATGGTTCAATGTAATCCTTAAGTTCCTCCGTGTTGCGAAGGATTTGGTTTATCAGCGTCAATCAGTTTAATCAGCGTCATCAGTGGTAAGAAGTTGGTTTTGTCTTCTCCGCGTCTTCGCGCCTCCGCGGTGCACGTTGGGTTTTTCTTTGGTTGCGGCTCGTCACGAGAGCTCTACAGTGGGGTGAGAGGCTTTCAGCGGGTGCTCCGGCCACAAGCAGGAGACCTGGAATCCGCTGTGGCAAAGAGATGACTCTGTTCCCGGCTACACCATTTACCGATCTTCTACCTCAGAATAGAAACATCTCAATCAGAGTCTCCGGAGAACCTGCTCCAATAGTTCAATTAGCTTGCCGAGTTGTTCTACCTCAGATTCACTCAGTGATTGGAGCGCCAAGGCCAGCGATTCCACTCTCCGCTTCCGCCCCTCGTGCAGGATCTTTGTTCCTCTGGCTGTCGCTTCCAGACGGATGCGTCGCCTGTCCTCGGTTGCCAGGCGTCGTGCGAGTCCTGCGCGCTCCAGCCCCTCGACGATACGGCTCATCGTAGGTGGCTTTACCTGCTCCGCATCCGCTAGCTCGCCTAGCGACTTCGGGCCGCCGAAAACCAGGACGGAAAGCGCTGAAAGTTGCGCCGGGCCAACGCCACTGGCCAAATCACGCACCCGCAGCCTCCGGAGCAGGTGAATAGCGGCAGAATGGAGCCGGTCGGCAATCGCAGTGGGATCCGGGGCTGGCTTATTTTTTCTCTTGCTTTCTGTCATAAAATATAGTTAGCTATACTAACTATTTTACTCCAGGAAGGTAACACGACCATGAGTACTGCAACCTCAAGCATTCGAATCACGCGCATTGGCCAGATTTCCATCAATGTACATGACCTGGACCGCGCTACAGCATTCTACCGGGACAAGCTGGATCTGCCCCTGCTATTCACAGCCGGCAACATGGCGTTCTTTGACTGCGGCGGAGTCCGCCTGATGCTTGCACGCCCGGAGAAACCGGAATTCGACCACCCCAGTTCGGTGCTTTACTTTGCCGTGCCGGACATCACGGTCGCACACCAACGAATGGTCGAGAGCGGGGTGAGTTTTGAGTCCGAGCCACACCTGATAGCGAGGATGCCCACGCATGACCTGTGGATGGATTTCTTTCACGACTCCGAACAGAATTTGCTGGCGCTGATGAGCGAAGTGCCTCACGCGACATAACCGAATCCGTCATGCCAGCAGATTAAGCGCGCGCAGGATCTTGCGGGTGAGGCCGGTCAACGGAAGCTCTTCCACAGACGACAAAGGAATCCACTTTCCGCTGTTCTTTATTTTGGAGTTGCCAGGGAAAACAAAGACACGGTAATCCGTGGAGGTGATGGAGTGGCGCAGTTGGAGCAGGCATTTCTTCTTTGCTTCTGGCGCGCCTTGAATCTGAGGTAATTCCCACATGCCCGGCATCAACGATGATTCTCTGGCCCGTTGTTGCAGAAGCACCGAATTCTTCTTCTGCACAAAAAGATAGTGCAAGCTGGCCTTGTTGCGCGGTGTCTGGGCGATCTTAGGCGCAGCGCCGCGCTGCTTGCAGAAACTCACGATCGGACAGCGCTTGCAGACCGGAGTAGCTGGCAGGCAGACTACGGCGCCTAACTCCATCATTGCCTGGTTGAAATCTCCTGGGCGGCGAGAATCCAGCAATTGCTGCGCTGTTTGCCAGCATGTTTCAACCGAAAGCTGCTTTCCCGCGATGCGTTGCAAAACGCGCTGGACATTACCGTCTACAACCGCTACCGGCTCGCCAAAGGCAATGCTGGCCACTGCGGCGGCGGTATAGCGGCCCACTCCCGGCAGATCCGCCAGCTTTGCTGACGAACTGGGGAAGGAATTTGTTTGCGCAATGGCCCTGGCCGCAGCATGGAGAGATCGAGCACGCCTGTAATAGCCCAAACCGCTCCAGGCGGCAAGCACCGACTCCTCACTAGCTTTGGCTAGCAGATCTATGCTGGGAAACTGTTGCAGAAACTGCTTATAGCGTTCCTCGACCACAGCCACCCTAGTCTGCTGCAACATGATTTCCGAGAGCAGAATGCGATAGGGGTCTGTCTCTCCACGCCAGGGCAGCTTGCGCTGTTCTCGGTCAAACCAGCGCAGCAAACGCGAGCGAAAGCGCTTGCCCGGCACTCCATCGGAAAGTGTTGAGGATGCAGGCATGGTTTTTAGAGAATTGGAGTAGCAGATTGGGAAACTAAGACCCATCCACGTTTCAATTCCTGCCAAACAGAGATGACCCGCAAGCCTTTTGCGGGAATTGTTTGAGCAGCATCGGCTCCAGTGAGATGCAGCACGTAGCTAGTAACCATGTCCGTCCCGCTGGATTGAACATTGAACTCTCCCAAAGAGAAGTCTTGAATTTGGGCTTTCTTCCAGTACTCGATCCAGTTTGCGCGATCATGAGCTTCTCCTCGGGGGCCGGTTCCCACAAACAACGGAGCAAGATGGGCCTCCACCTGGTTCCAGTCTTTGTCATGGACTGCTTGCCACATCAGGCGCTCGAGTTGCTCCGCTCCGGTAGCATTCTTCCAATTGGCATTCTTGGGCTGGTTCCAGACGGAACAGCCGGACAAAACCAGACTGGCCAAAAGAACTGAGCACAGGAAGAAGCGCATGGCTTTGGATTGTAGCAACAAAAAGGCCGCTGCAAGAGCGGCCTTTGAGGTTGATCGAGTGGGCACTTTAATCGCCGAAGACTTCTTCCTTTTTCGCTTCAGCGGCCTTGGGGGCAGCGGGAGCAATTGAAGTAATAGGAATGAATCCGCCTTCGGGCTGGGGTTCTTTCAAGATATGCTCGCGATAGAGTTTCTCCATGCGAGCATCCTCCGCGCTCTTCTTCAGCTTCTCATCGCGGGCTCGCAGCTTTTCTTCGCGGGCGGTCTTGGCGATGCCAAGATCATCCAGCGTGGTATTGCGGCCGGCATGGACGTGGTCCTCGTTGAGTCGCAATTTATGGCTGGCTTCGGTCAGGCCCACCTTCTTGCCGCCGGCAAAGATCTCATGACGTCCGTGCTCCTCATACCACTTGGTAAGGGTGGCGGTCATGTGCATCTTTTCAATGATATTGCGCCAGCCCACGCCGGTGTTGTAGGCGCAGAAGCTGATCTCGCCTTCCTGTGTGGCGTAAGGAATGATGCACTGCTCGGTGCGGCGGAAGTCATAGTTATAAAGGTCCTGGAACCACATGCCGGCGATAAAGAGGAAGTTCCAGCGGTCGGTGCGGCGCAACTCGATATCGTCCTTGGTCCGTTCACCGGTGACGCTTCCGTATTTCGTGTCGGCTTTCTTGGTGGCGCCAAAGGTCTTGTCAAACTTCTTCAGGAGATCGGTGAGCCTGAAGTGGGTGGGCGACTGGAAGGGATCATAATTCCGCATGACTGCCAATGCCATTCCCACAACCGAGAGGAACCGGCCACGGCCAGCATCGTTGACCTTGGCTACATCTCTGGCCAGGCGGTCACCGTTAAGGAAAGCCGTGACAGGGACAGCTTCCTTGGTTTGCTTATCGATCATGACCGCCATGCCTACGCCGCAGTTGGGATGGCATCCACAGCTTAACTGGCCCCACTCGGCTGTCGGACCATGAGTCAAATCAGCCCAATCGGAGAATGTTGACATAAAAGAGATTGGGAACCAGTCACGCGCCGGTTCACCGAGCCCGGTCTGGCTCTTTACATCGTGGGCAAGATGGCTCAGGGTGTAGCGCTGGGCCTTGCGGCGATCGTCGGTAATCTCTTCATCGCGCCCGGTGAAAGAAACCGGCTGGAAGCTCAGGAAGCTGATCGTCTTGGGATTGTCGAGGGCAAACTGAATGATGCGTCCGACCTGCTCATTGTTAATGCTATTGATAATGGTTGTAACCGGAACGATGTCGACACCAGCATCGTGCAGATTGTGGATGGCGCGCAGCTTTACATCAAACAGATTGCCGACCTGGCGATGAGAATTGGCGGCATTGCCGATGCCATCAAACTGCAAATAGGCATAACGAAGGCCGGCTTCTGCCGCTTGCCGGCAGAACTCAGGAGACTTGGCAAACTCGATTCCGTTGGTGGCGGCCTGCACGGAGTTGTATCCAACCTTGCGGGCGTAGCGGACCGCATCCAGAAAGTACGGCGAGAGTGTTGGTTCGCCGCCGGAGAACTGCACCGACATCTGGCGCCGTGGCTTAATGGAGATGGCATTGTCCAGCAAGGTCTTGATCTCGTCCCAAGTCAGCTCATGCACAAAGCCTACCTGGTTGGCATCCATGAAGCAGGGATCGCACATCATGTTGCAGCGGTTGGTTAGGTCGATGGTCAGGACCGAACCCCGGCCATGCTTCACCGTGCTGGTGCCGTGGTTGTGCAGCTTTTCGTCGTTGTGGGCGCGAATGTCGCGTCCGGGGAAGACCTCTTCTAGATGCCGGAAGAAATCGACATCCATGGCCATGACGTCTTCGAAGTGGCCGTGAATGGGGCAATCTTTTACCATCAGAATTTTGCCGTCACGCTCGATGATCTGCGCCTTGATCTCGCCGATCTTCTCGTTGAGCAGGATCTCATGAGGCAGCTTGCCGTCGATGATCTGCTGGCGGATTTCCGGAACGCACTTGGGGCAAAGAGAGTCGGTGCTGCGCGGCCAGCCGAGCGGAGGCTTGGTTTTTTCCCACGACTTCAGGAGCGGCTTATCAGACCAATTAGGTGTGAACGAGGGGTTGGGACGGATACTGTTCACTTTTGAAAATACCGCCCAGGCGCCTCTAGCGGCCAATGTAAGAACTTTTTCGGCATACTTGACTGGCTTGTGCATCGTCTTTTGCCTTCTCCTTGCGCCCACGATTGGCGCTGGTGATTACACTTATCACATACAAATAGAACGGGATAGTAACTCAAGAGTATCTTATGCACGCCCCCTGCACCGTACTAAGCAGGATTCCCTGAACGGTAATAAAGCGGGGTCTAGCAGCGCGATCAAGCATTAAATGGAGACCATGAAAATCAAGCTAAGTTATTGGATTTAAACGAATTGCTGCATTAGTGAATCGTTATTCAGAGATGCGCGCCATGGCAGTGTTCCGCAATATGCCGGTGTTAGAATCGAATCCGTGGAGTCTATACGGACCGGATTAAAGCGCATCATGAGCGATTTTCTGCAAACTCAGCCTGCGGAAGAAGCCGCGCTGCTGGCCTGGCCCCTGGTTTGCGGAAAAGAGGTAGCATCGCGAACCCGTGCAGTCAATTTTGCAAACGACACTCTCACGATTGAAGTCCCGGACGCCAATTGGCGCAATCAGTTGGCCGACTTTACACCGAGATACCTGACTGGGTTATCGGACTTGATTGGGCCGGTGGTCAAGCAGATGCGGTTCCAGATAAGAGGGTGATAACAGTTTTTCTCATTGCGAGCGCTGGGAAATATTGAAGATAAGCAGTCAGAACTCCGTAGGGGCGATACGGGTTTGTTCTTACTTTACTCGACGCGTCTGTTAACCGAGGTTCATCGAAGGCTTAACTGAATAGTATTGATGCTTAAGGGCCAAGAGCTAGCAGCCAGGAGCCAGTAGCTACCCATGAAAGTCACAGAAAAAGACGTAGTGTACGTTGCTGATCTCGCGAACTTGGAGTTGACGGATCAGGAACGCACAAGTCTGGTCAAAGACTTGAATTCGATCCTGGAGTACTTCGACCGTCTGAATGAGCTGGACACATCGAATGTTCCGCCTATGGTGCAGATTTCTGACCGCTACGGCCTGCTCGAAAAGAGCGGCAGCGAGAGATTCGCATACACGACGCGGCCAGACGTGCACAGGCCGTCGCTCCCCAGAGATGCAGCCTTAAGGAATGCTCCTGATTCCAACGGGACTTTCTTCAAAGTACCGAAGGTCATTGAAAAGTAATCATGGACATCGATCTGCTCACAGTTGAATCCACCCGCACGGCCATTGCGAAAAAGCAGCTCACTGCGACCCGCGTAGTGGAGGAGTTCTATACCAAAATCAAAGCCGGCGACGGCGAAATTCACGCCTACTTGACGCTTTGCCAGGACCGCGCATTGCAGCAGGCAAACCACATTGATGAACTTGCCGAAAAGGGCGGGCCGCTGCCGCCGCTGGCGGGTGTCCCAGTAGCCATTAAAGATGTAATGATCACCAAGGACGTGCGCAGCACCGCCGGTTCGAAGGTGCTTGAGAATTTTGTTCCTCCTTATGATTGCACTGCGGTGGCCCGTCTGGAGGCCGCTGGGGCGATCGTGTTGGGAAAACTCAACTGCGATGAGTTTGCGATGGGATCATCGAATGAGAACTCCGCTTATGGGCCGGTGCGTAATCCACGCGACAAATCGCGCGTTCCCGGAGGTTCTAGCGGTGGTTCAGCGGCAGCAGTTGCAGCCGGAACAGCGGTTGCGGCACTTGGCTCAGACACCGGAGGATCGATCCGTCAGCCTGCGGCCTTTTGTGGAGTAGTAGGGCTGATGCCAACCTATGGACGGGTCTCCCGCTATGGCCTGATTGCCTTTGCCTCTTCCCTGGATCATATCGGCCCTCTGACCAAGACCGTACAAGATGCGGCCATACTGCTGCGAACGATCGCCGGCCGCGATCCCCTCGACTCCACCTCAGCCGATGTTCCCGTCCTTGACTATGAACAGGAGGTTGGAAAACCAGTCAAAGGCCTGCGGCTGGGTGTTCCTAAAGAATATTTTGGCGAGGGACTCGATAGTGAGATTCGTGCAGCAGTTGAATCCGCCATTCAGCAATTGGGCAAAGATGGTTGCGAGATTGTGCCTATATCCCTGCCGCATACTTCTTACGCCATTCCCACCTACTATCTGATTGCAACAGCCGAGGCCTCCGCCAACCTGGCGCGCTATGATGGTGTTCGTTACGGCCATCGTTCCAAGCAGGCCCGCACACTTTCAGAAATGTATCGCAAGAGCCGCGACCAGGGATTTGGCCCGGAAGTAAAGCGGCGTATCATGCTGGGCACGTACGCCCTTAGCTCTGGGTACTACGACGCTTATTATTTGAAGGCCCAGAAAGTTCGCACCCTGCTGACCCGCGATTTTGAGAATGCCTTCCGCCAGGTGGATGCGATTGTGACCCCTACCACCCCAACCGCCGCGTTCAAGCTGGGTGAAAAGACAGACGATCCACTGGCAATGTACCTGGCTGATATCTACACGGTGACTGCGGACCTCGCGGGTATACCGGGAATCAGCATTCCCTGTGGCCAAACGAAGTCCGGATTGCCAATTGGATTACAGATACTGGGCAAGCACTTTGATGAAGGTACGATTCTGCGTCTGGGCCATGCGGTGGAACATGGGCAGCCTGTTGCGACAAACACTGCATAAGCTTGTTCAGAGTCCGTGTGAGAAACTAGCTAATTTCATCCTGGAGGCGCAATGCGACGCTGTCTTCTTGTCTTAGTGGCGACACTGTTTGTTTGCTATTTTGCGACTGCCCAAAACGGCGGCAATCGCGGCCCGTCTACACCAGAAGAGCGGGAAAAATTCATTGCGATTGCTCATAAACTTGAACAGTCGCCGCTGGATAAGAGCTTACACAAGGAACGGGAATGGGCGCTTCTCTGGCTCATCCAAGTCCCCGATGTGCATGTGAATATCTGTACAACGCCTCTCGGAGATTTCATGGACTCAAAGTACAAGTACTCTGCCGAGATCGTAGGCCAGATGACATTTTCAAGCGGGGTATTCGCGATTGAACATCTGGGCAAGCCGGCCGATGACGCTGCTCAATATCTGGCTGGCGTGGAAGGCGCACTCAATGCCTACCAGGCGATTTTGAAAAGTAAACCGGAAGCCCGCTCGAAAGCACTCGACGACCTTCTTGAAAAACAAAACCGAGGTCAACTTGCCGACTTCGTTCGTGATGCCAGCAGCAAAGGGTGCAACAACAACAAGAAGAGCTGATGGGGCTGCCATACTGCGCAAAACCAAGTTTGAAATGCGAAGCAAACCTTTTTGAATCCCAATTACCAATTTACTCAATTACCCATTCCTGCTGATCGCTGATGCTACATTAGTTCTGATGAAGAAGCTCAGGGTGGGTGTGCTTTTCGGGGGCCGCAGCGGTGAACACGAGATCTCGTTGCTGTCAGCGGCTTCGGTCGTAAAGGCGCTCGATAGAGACAAATATGAAGTCGTTCCCATTGGCATCACCAAGCAGGGCCAGTGGGTGAGTCAGCTCCATGCTGAACGGCTGTTGAAGGGGGAGCAAGTACCGGAAGAGACTGGCCGCCATCTGCGTGCTGGAGATCCAGCAACTACTCCAGGCGCTGCCGTTTTGGCTAAAGGTGAGTCGGTGATTGTTCCTCCGGTACCTCACTCCGATTCGTTGGCCCCATTCGAAAGCACAGCAAGCGCGGTAGAGCACAGCATCAATGTCGACGTAATCTTCCCCGTGCTCCATGGCACATTCGGCGAAGATGGAACTATTCAGGGCCTGCTGGAACTTGCTGATATCCCTTACGTTGGCGCAGGTGTTCTGGGCTCGGCAGTGGGCATGGATAAGGACGTCATGAAGCGTCTTTTTGCCGCTGCTGGTTTGCCCATTGTGAAGCACGTGACCGTGCTCCGCAGCCAGTGGGAAAAGGACCCAAAGAAGGTCGCTCGTGAAGTTGAAGGCAAACTGCAATATCCGGTCTTCGTAAAGCCCGCCAACCTTGGATCGTCGGTAGGTATTTCCAAAGTCCGCGAGCGCAAGGAGCTTGGGCCTTCCATTGAGGTTGCAGCCGGCTATGACCGCAAGATAGTGATCGAGCAGGGCGTAGGCGGTAAGAAACAGAAGGCGCGGGAGTTGGAGTGTTCAGTGCTGGGCAACGATGAGCCACGCGCATCGATCGCGGGCGAAATTGTGCCGTCCGCTGAATTTTATGACTACAACGCTAAGTATCTTGATGAAGGCTCGCAACTCATCATCCCCGCAAAGATCAAGAAAAAGCAGATGAAGGAGTTGCAAGAAATGGCCGTAGGCGCGTTCCAAGCAGTGGACTGCTCCGGGCTGGCGCGGGTGGATTTCCTGATGGAGCCCAAAACTGGAAAGATTTATTTAAATGAAATTAACACGATGCCAGGATTTACCTCGATTAGCATGTATCCCAAGTTATGGGCAGCTTCAGGGCTCGAATACCCGGAGCTGATTGACCGGCTGGTCCAATTGGCTTTGGAGCGGCATCAGGAAAAAAGGAAGAACCGCTACAGCAGGACTTGAGAGAGAGTGGTTCTGCCAGCCATTTGCCGGAGCGATTCAAGGTAGCGAGGAAACGCAGAGTTATGAGACACGCAGTGCCGATGGCAATACTCCTGTTTCTCGCATCTATCGGCGGATTGGCTCAGCAGTCGGCTGGTTCCGGTCAGGCGACTGTTGAGGGTACAGTCGTCAATGCAATCAACTCGCGCCAGGTCCCCAGGGCTGGAGTGCTTCTTTTCAATGTTCAGAAGAACAACGACGCAACCTGGATTCGCGCCGACGACAATGGGCGCTTCCATTTCAAGAACATAAGCGCTGGAACCTATCGCATCACTGCGGACCGGCAGGGTTTTTTTACCGATGCCCGCAAGCGTGCCTTCCAGACAATCATCGATGTTTCACCACGCGGAGAGGTAAAAAACGTATTGGTTCGACTGCTGCCTCTAGCAGTCATTTCCGGACGTATCGTCGACGACAAAAACGATCCTGTACAGAACGTTGAGATGAAGCTCTTCTCGTGGGAATATCTCCGGGGACGCAGAGCGCTATCGATCAAAGGCAGCACGCTTACAGATGACCGGGGTGAGTACCGTATCTCCGGAGTGCGGCCGGGCAACTATTTTCTTATGGCCAACTACGATTTCAGAAAACAATGGATTAGAACCATGGGAAACCTTTCCGCAACGACCCGCCCAGACGTCGCTTATCTCCCCCAGTTTTTTCCCGGCACTACCGATTTTCGTGAGGCCCAGCAGATCGCAGCCAAGCCTGGGGACGAGATCCAGCAGGATTTTGCCTTCTTCACCCAGCCTGCTGTCTCGATCCGAGGCCGGGTGGTGAATGGCCTTTCAGGGAGGCCGGTACCGAAAGCCGCTGTAACCGCCTCATGGGCACAAATTCCAGCAGGAGTTGATTCCTTCAGCGACCAAACAGACGAAAATGGGATCTTTGAAATCTGGGGACTGGCGCCCGGTTCCTACACATTACAAACCAGCTTTCCCGATCAGGGGGCAACCTATACGGGTGAGGAGCGCGTAGAGGTCGGTAGTGCGGGAGTGCCGGACGCCCAGATAGCTGCGCTGCCTGATTTTGACGTGAATGGGAAGGTGCGTATCGAAGGCTCACAATCACCATCCATTCAGCAGGTTTCCATTGAATTCATGACTGTAGGCAGTAAGTCTTTCAATGTCTTCCGTAGTGCTGCGGCCAAACCCGACTTTCGTCTGACGGGCAAGCTTCATCTGGAAACCCATTATCGCGTCAATGCGATCAATCTGGCGGACGACTACTATCTGAAGTCCGTTACCGTTTCCGGGCGTGAAATGCCCAAGAACGATGTGGTGGTCGGCGGACGGCAAAGTGAGGTTGAACTTATCATAAGCCCTCTCGGTGGCCACATTGAAGGAACCGTAGTGGATAGCAAGAACCAACCTGTAAACAGCAGCTATCTTATGCTCGCTCCCGACGTTGCTACGATCGATCCCGACCAGATGTTGCGGACCCGGTCCGATGCCAAGGGCAAGTTTGTGCTGCGTGGAGTTCCACCCGGCACTTACAAGCTAGTGGCTTTTGAAGATGTGGATTTGAACGAACTCATAGCCCAGCCGGAAGTCTTAAAACGTTATATAGACCAAGGTGAGGCGCTTAAGGTGGCGGAAGGCGGCAAATACGATTACGTAACTCCAAAGTTCATTCCTGCGGACGCTGGCCCCTGAATTCTTGGTTGTAATTGTTTACACCTTCGTATGTATGTCAAATCTTGATCTTCTGCCGAAATCACTCAAATAGGGAGGTGTTTTCCCCGTCCCTTCCTTCGCAAGACCCGCATGCAAACCGAATCAGTAAGCACTATTCGGGTATGACTTCAATGGCGCTGATGGAAGGGTAGTTCGCGGCAGGAGTGAAGTAGATCTCAAGTTTGCCCTGAGCAGTGGGTTCAATATGTGGGAAGGTCTTTACCAAAGGCCCGGTACCGGCTTCCTGGAAAATATCAAATCGTTTTAAGAGCATGGATCCATTGCATGAAACATCAAACACGCGGCTGCCCAGGCCTCCAATGGCGCCACTTTGAACACCGAACCAGTGCTCCATAAAATAAAGCTTTAGAGTATATCTACCGCTGGTTGCAACCGGCACGACATAGCGGAAATGGCCAAAGCGATGCCAGTCGTAAACACCGCCATCGGGGATTTTAGATAAATCTCCTCCAAAACGAGTCACGCGGCCGCCGAAAAAGTAGCGATCCGGCATCCACACATTACCATTGGAATCCCCATAGAGAGAAGGTCCGGCGATGATCCGGACCGGCAGCATGCGATGTGGAGAGCCGGGCAGGATTTCAACTGCGTTCAAGAATGCTTCGGGAGTAGTGAAATCCACATGGATCATCCCATCGCTCTGGGGGGTGACATCCAGATACACTTTTGTGGTTGCAATATCATTTCCGCCAGCATCATCCACCACATCCAGGTTGGTAACCGGTCCGCCATTGATTGAAAATGCTACGTTGCGACTGTTCTCTAGAATCCCCGCCGTTTCTGCAAACAAAAGGTGGACTTCGTAAGTTCCCGCTGGCACCGGATAATTGCAGTGAAAGACACCGCGCCTCCCGGTGGAGAAGAGTTGGGCATCTTCCGTCCCCTGGATCGCGTGACCGACAACGGAGAACGAACTTCCTCCAGAGCAAAAATGATCTTTCTCCCAGGTAAACCCGCTTCGATCCACGTAAGGCGCACGATCGTTACCAGCCATAGCACGCAGGGCTTTTCCAGAAAAGTTGGCCGAAGCTACACCGGGTTGGATTTGCACCCGGCTTTCACGGTCAACCACTTGGGCTGGTCTATACCATACAAGAGCCGTCAGGAGGCAAGCCGAAACCACTACGACGGCCAAGATCTTCATCTTTCCGGAAGGAAACTCGAAGGCCCCTGCGGGTTCAGCGCCGGCGGGATGTTGTCCGCCATTCTCCGGCGTTCCTATTGGTAGTCGCGACGGCAAGTCGCTTTGTTGAGGGTGTAGAAAACCGTTCTCCGGGGGCGGAGCGCTGGTCAGAGATTGGCGGGGATGACCTTCATGGGTCTCCACGAGGACTCGCGAGTCCAAATCGCTCTTGTGAATGAATTTGGGCGCGTAATGTCCTGGGGGTAGGCAAATATGTACCGGGTGCTGTGCTCCAGCGGTGCGATAATAGTCTTCCAAGCGCTTTCGCAGCGCATGGGCCGTGACGCGGACGATCGTATCCACCTGCGGATCAAAGTCATCCGGCCGCCCCAGGGCTTGGACGGCGATACTGTACTCCTTGACCTCATCGATTGTTCCGTCGAAGTATTTTTCGCAAACAAAGCTCAGGAGTCGAACGAGGTTGTTCGTTCGGCCAAGCACGCCAGCCGCCAAAATCGACTCTAATTCAGCCCGCTCGGCCTCCAGCTTGTTGATCGAGGATTGCAAATGTCCATCCCCTCAAAATGGCTTTTCGAGCCTTTCGATCGACAAATTTGCCACGGGAAGTATAACCCAATTCCACAACCAGGAATCGGAACGAAACCCTATGATCCTCATGTAGTTAGACCGGAAGCTTTGGAGGACGTCCCCCCTCGCCCCTAGTTGCCGCCAATCGGCGAGCAGGAGGAACGAGAGCTGCACGAATCCCTCAGTCTTCTGTTTTATGAACCGGTAAGGCCAAATTCTAACCGTGAATTAACGGTTAGTAACTTCACTACTTACGAACAACGCTGTTTAACTCATTGGACTGCGGAGTGTGGCCAGTTCACTGGCTTTGTCGATTGCCACCGCTTCTAAACTAAGATAAGCTGCCGGTTTGCAAGGGCTACATTCCAGACCACAAGCAGACAACAGAGGAGAACCCAAGATGAGTCTGGCCTACCATCCCCTTTCCCGTCGTGTGCGCTTTGTGAAGATGGCGAACCTTCGTCAGGTTGTGCTTAGGACATTGGCGTTTCTCACTGCGATGTTGCTATTGTCCTTGGCTGTAGAATTGGCCGGAGCCCAAGACATCTTTGGCCGAATCTCCGGCACCATCACAGATCCAACGGGTGCTGCTGTTCCCTATGCTAAAGTCACAATAACGAATAAGGACACAAAGCTCAGCCGCACCGTCAAAGCCGACGATAGGGGGTTCTATGTGGCCCCAGAGTTGCCAGTCGGCACCTACAGCGTCACTGCCGAGGAAAGAGGCTTTAAGACGATTACTAAGGCCGGAAACGATCTGGTGGCCGGAGCGCGCCTCAACGTGGATGTGACCTTGCAAATCGGCGACGTCACAGAAAAAGTGGAGGTGACGGCGACGGGTGAGACCGTCAATACAATCTCCGGAGAGATCTCACGAACCATTGATTCTGAACAGGTGCAGGACATGGCCCTGAATGAGCGAAACTATGCGCAATTGGTTTCTCTAATCCCCGGCGCTGCCCTGACCACCTTTGATCAGACCGCATTGACCACGGGAATGTCCACCACTGGATCGAGCGTCAATGGCCTGCGCGCCGATGGAAACCTTTTCACTGTGGACGGCGGGTACAACATGGACTCCGGCTCGAACGCCACACAACTGGACAACGTCGGCATTGATTTCGTCCGTGAAGTCGCCATACAAACCTCGAACTATTCGGCGGAGTACGGGCGTAACGACGCGGCATCCGTCAATGTGGTGACCAAAAGCGGCGGAAATAGCTTCCACGGCAGCGTCTTTGAGTATTTGCGTAACGACATCTTTGATGCCACAAATGCCGCTTCCAAGCTGAATGCGGCCCCTGGAACGCCCAGCAGCGTACTCAAGCCCCCTCTCCGCTATAACGATTTTGGCTGGTCCGTTGGTGGTCCCATTAAGCGGGCCAAGTTATTTTTCTTTGCCGGCCAGGAGTGGAAAAAAATTCGTATAGCCGCGGCGGCCCAAAACCTGACCCTTCCTACCGCTGCGGAACTCGCCGGCAACTTCAGCAACACCCCGTTGCCGAAAGCACTCAAGACGCCGCCGAATGCGCCAGCGGGATGTACGATCGTCGGTAACGTAATGTCGCCGCAGTGCATTACCCCTAACGGACAGGCGATTGCCAACGTCTACGCCTTGATGGAGAAGCAGTCCGCTGCCTTCAGTAATACGGACACTGCGAACAATACGACCTTTCAGCCTAACAACCCGCAGAACTGGCGTGAGGACATCATTCGTCTCGACTTTAACGCCACAGAAAACCAGACCTTATACTTCCGCTATCTTCACGATGACCTGAACCTGATCGATGCCTTTGGGACCTTCACGCCGGGTGGTCTGCCGACTACGCCTACCAACCGAATTCGCCCTGGTTACAGCTATCAAGGGGGACACGTGTGGACCATCTCTCCCCACCTCATCAACGAGGCGAAGATCAACGTTTCCTGGAACAAACAACGAATTCCTCCCACTGGCACCACCTGGGAAAATTCCACCTATGGCTTCCAGATTCCGCTGCCATTCCCCAACGCCGGGAGATTTCCCAATGGAATTCCTCACGTGACCTTCACTGGAATCGGGAATGCGTTCCCCACTGCGGCCCCTGCGCAATTTTCCGGCCCATTTTTCTCGCTGCTCGCGCCCACCACCGATATTTCCCTGTCGGACAACTTCACGTGGCAGAAGGGCAGCCACACGCTCAAGTTTGGAGCCATGTACGCACGCAATCGAAAGGACCAGAATTCGCGTCCGAATTCATACAATGGCGCGATCAATTTCAGCGCGAACGGCAACCCGAACAGCACCGGCGATCCCTTCGCCGACGCCCTGATGGGCAATTTTCAAACTTTCAGTCAGCAGTCCGCGGACCCTATCGGTCATTTCCGTTTTAACGATATAGAAGGATATGTCAGCGATAACTGGAAAGTTACCCACAAGTTGAGCCTGGAAGTTGGCGTACGCTACGTCCACACCGGGCCGACTTATACCCAGGGTAACAACATGGTGAACTTCGACCCGAGCCTCTATAGCGCGAGCGCCGCGCCCACCTCCATTGGCGCCAACAATGTTCCTGTAGGCGGTCTTCTCGACCAGGGATTTGTCATCAACGGACTGGTACGCCCCGGAGGCGTGCCGTCCGACCAACTGGGTAGAGTAACCAATGGAACCAGCGCCTTTGTGTTGGCGGTACCTTCGACTTCGGAGCGCGGCTTCTACAAACCGGAGAATCTCTTCGCGCCCCGCTTGGGCTTTGCATTCTCACCGTTTAGTGATAACAAGACCGTAGTTCGTGGCGGCTTTGGCATCTTCTATGATAAGCCGGAAGGTAATGTCATCTTCGGTCAGCCAGGGGTTGTGCCATTCCTTCAAGCGGCGACCTTCCAGAATGGCAATCTAACCAACCCCGCCGGCGGAACAGCCGGGGTCCCGACCATCTTTGGCCTGAGCGCTGTTGACCCTAACTTTGTAGTTGCTCGTACAGCACAGTACAGCCTAAGCGTGCAGCGGGAGTTGCCTCGCGGTTTCCTGCTGGAAGCGGCGTATGTTGGAAACCAAGGACGGCATGAAGTGCGCCAGCCCAACATCAATGTGCCCACATTCGCGCAGGCGGCTGCTAATCCCGGGAAGACAACCAACCAGATTCGCCCTTTTTTGGGATACACGGACATCACCCAATTTCGAAGTGACAGCAATTCGAACTACAATGCTCTGCAACTTTCAGCAAGCAAGCGCAAAGGTGATTTGACGGCCACTGTCAGCTATACCTATTCGAAGGTGCTGGGCCAGACCGGTGGGATCAACGACAATCCTGAGCCAGAATGCCCATTTACCTGCCAGCTCCAGAGCGGACAAATTGTGAGCTGGCGAAGCTTTTATTACGGACCTCTGGGCTTTGATCGGCGGAACATCTTCGTCGCTACTTATACCTATCGCCTCCCATTTTTCCGCAGCCAGGCGGGTTTCGTTGGTGCAGCCCTCGGTGGCTGGGAATTCAGCGGCATCACCAGGGCACAGTCCGGACAGCCACTTACCGTCTCAGGCACTCAGACCATTGGGGCCAGCGGGAACGGAGTGACAGCTTTTTCGCGGCGTGCCAATCTGGTTCCCGGCGTTCCACTCTATTCGGGCTTTGCCTGTCCGACCGGAAAAGAGTGCTGGTTTAATCCTGCCGCGTTCGCACAAGAGCCGAACAGCGGTGCAGGGACCGCTCCCCTGGGAAATATCCTCGGTCCTGGCTATTACAATTGGGACATGTCGTTGCGCAAGAGTTTCAGGCTTCCAAGGGAAAGCATGAAACTCATGTTCCAGGTGGATGCGTTTAACGTATTCAACCGGACGAACTGGGCTAATCCCGGAACCACGGTCACGGGCGGCGGCTTCGGGCAAATCGGCGCTTCCAATCCCCCGCGCAACCTTCAGTTAGGTGCGAGATTCAGCTTCTGAACCTTCTGGTTTCACGAAAGCTTTGTATTTTGGGAATGGATGTCGTTCATGACTAACCTGCTCCGCGGCCTGGTGTATGTCTTATGTGTGTCTTTCCTTGCAGTTCTGGGGGCGGCGCAAGTCGCCCCACTCATCGCCAATATCGATGCGCGCCAGACCATAAGTATAGATGGCTCGTGGCACGTGATAGTCGACCCGTATGATGTCGGAAAACTGGACTACCGGGCTCGACCGCTGGAAAACAACAACGCATTCTTCAAGGACTACAAACCTCAATCCAAGTCTGAGCTGGTGGAATACGATTTTGATCACTCCGGTCAGCTCAATGTCCCCGGTGACTGGAATACCCAACGTGAGTCCCTTCTTTTTTACGAGGGGACTGTCTGGTATAAGCAATCTTTTGACTATCCGAAATCGGCTCCGGCAAGATTGTTCCTGCATTTCGGAGCGGCCAACTATCAGGCTGATGTGTACTTGAATGGCGAGGCGCTGGGCCGGCACGAAGGCGGTTTCACACCCTTTGATTTCGAAATTACCAACCGGGTCCGGCCGCAGGGCAATTTCATCGTAGTCAGAGTCAATGACAGTCGCAGCAACGACCAGGTGCCAGCAATTACTACGGATTGGTGGAATTACGGGGGAATTACTCGTCCGGTGACATTGGTCGAACTACCGCAAACGTTTATTCAAGATTACGTCATTCAGCTCGACAAAGGGTCAACACGAAATATCAAGGGCTGGGTGCAACTGAACGGACCAAGGCTTCAGCAGCAAGTCACAATTCGAATTCCAGAAACAGGGCTCAGCAAGGTGTTCCAGACAGATTCCAGGGGACGTGCCGAGGTTTCCTTTGACGCGGACTTGGTCCTTTGGTCTCCTGAAAAACCCCGGTTGTACAAGGTTGAGATTGCCAGTGAGACGGACCGGGTTATAGAGAGCATCGGATTTCGCTCGATAGAAACGAAAGGCACGGATATCTTGCTCAACGGAGCGCCGGTCTTCCTACGCGGAATCAGCATTCATGAAGAGTCTCCGGTGCGCCCCGCCCGCTCCTGGAGCGAGGACGATGCGCGCACGCTCTTGAGTTGGGCAAAAGAGTTGGGTTGCAACTTCGTCCGGTTAGCGCACTATCCGCACAATGAGGCCATGTTGCGCATGGCTGATCAAATGGGAATGATGGTCTGGGCAGAGGTGCCGGTTTACTGGAACATCCAGTGGGAAAACTCCCAAACCTTGCACAACGCTGAAAATCAGTTGAAGGAGATGATTGCGCGAGACCACAATCGCGCTTCTCTCATCATCTACTCCGTGGCCAATGAGACGCCCATCAGCGATGCGCGGAATCGCTTCCTGCGGCAACTCATTCAGGATGCCCATTCCTCTGATCCGACACGTTTGGTCTCCGCTGCTCTTCAAGCGCATGAGGATGTTCAAGGAGACCGCATCCGGGTCAGCATTAAGGACCCTATCGCGAACGATCTCGACGTGCTGGGTAACAATGAATATATTGGCTGGTATACCCACACCCCAGCGACGGCAGATTCAATCGATTGGACCTCAAAGTATGATAAGCCGCTCATCATGAGCGAATTTGGGGGCGATGCCCGCTTTGGCTACCATGGCGATGCGCTCACACGTTGGAGCGAGGAGTATCAGGAAAACCTTTACCAGCACCAGATTGCCATGCTAAAACGTATTCCATTTCTGCGCGGAGTTACGCCGTGGATTCTGAAAGATTTTCGCAGCCCGCGACGCACGCTGCCTGGAATTGAGGATTACTTCAATCGCAAAGGTCTGGTAACCGAGCATGGGGAGAAAAAGAAGGCTTTCTTTGTACTTCAGAAGTTTTACCGGGAAGTGCAAAGCGCTCAAGCGCGTTAAGACTGCGGAGCGCCGACAAATGGTCTTTGGCTGGTCCCTGCTGCAAGGCGGTCGGAAAATCGGGATCAGGGCCGCAATTGTTGTTGTTTTCGCCCTATGCGGATTTGCGCAGTCGCCTTCGACCTCTTCTGACCAAACCGAGCGCCGACTCGACTCCATTCTCAGCCAGATGACAATCGAAGAAAAGATTGATTTGCTGGGAGGGGTCGACAGCTTTTACGTGTGCGGTGTCCCCCGGCTCCACGTGCCTCGCTTCAAGATGGCAGACGGACCTCTGGGTGTGCGCAATGACGGGCCTGCCACAACCATGTCCGCCGGAATAGCCCTTGCGGCAACCTGGAATCCTGCGCTGGCCGAGCGGGTCGGAACCGAAATCGGCAGGGATGCGCGGGCCAAAGGCGTTCATTTTCTGTTGGGACCCGGAGTAAACATCTATCGTGCTCCCATGAACGGCAGAAATTTTGAATATTTGGGCGAAGACCCTTTCCTTGCTTCACGCATTGCCGTTGGTTACATCAAAGGCGTCCAAAGCCAGGGCGTGAGCGCCACCATCAAGCATTTCCTGGGAAACAATTCAGAGTTTGACCGCCACAATGTGGACTCGGTGATAGATGAACGCACGCTGCGCGAGATCTACTTGCCGGTGTTCGAAGCGGCGGTCAAAGAAGCGCATGTGGGCGCCATGATGGATTCCTACAACCTGACGAATGGTGCGCACATGAGCCAGAACGGCTATTTGAACAGCGATGTGGCGAAAAAGGAATGGGGTTTCAGCGGCATCATCATGTCGGATTGGACCTCCACGTACGATGCCGTTGCCGCAGCCAACGGTGGCCTCGATCTGGAGATGCCATCCGGGGAATTCCTGAACCGCAAGAACCTCCTGCCGGCCATCGAGCAAGGCAAAGTTTCCGTTGCGACGATTGATGACAAAGTCCGCCGCATCCTGCGCGTGGCTGCGCAATTCGGCTGGCTGGACCGTGAGCAGACAGACCTCGCGGTTCCACGCTACAACCAGCAAGGGCGGCAGGTGGCACTGCAGGCGGCGCGTGAAAGCATGGTGCTATTGAAGAATGAAGGCCAACTGCTTCCACTCAGCAAAGGTAGAATCAAATCCCTTGCTGTGATTGGGCCGGACGCTTATCCTGCGGTGCCTGTTGGCGGCGGCAGTGCCCGCGTCCAGCCCTTTGCGGCCGTCAGCTTTCTCCAGGGCCTCGGTAATTATCTGGGGACTGATATACCTGTGTACTATACTCGCGGAATACCGACTCTAGAAGAGATGGCGAAGGCGGCGAATTTTTCTACCAAAGCTGCCAACGGGGAACCTGGGCTGCGTGCGGAATACTTTGAGAGCGCTGACCTATCAGGATATCCCGTATTGATGCGTACCGAACAGCACCTCAATTTCGGTGGAACATCGGGCCAGGCCTTTCCCGAGCACACGCTCTCGGACCGCTGGATCGGATATTACCTTCCGGAACAAGTGGGCTTGTACGACGTTTTTGTTGAATCAACTGGAGAAGATGGAGGTTTTTACCGTCTCTACATCGATGGCCAACTTGTCTTTGACAATTGGACCGTTAACACAGCTCTTACGAACTCGCTCAGCCTTCAGTTTGAAGCAACGCCCCATAAGTTTGTTCTCGAACACCATGGCCGTTCCCGCTGGCTGGGGGCAAGGTTGAGATTGGGGATCGTCCCACATGATGGCATCGTGGATCAACACGCGAAGCTCTTGGCCGCCAAGGCTGACGTTGTGATCGTTGCCGTAGGCTTTGATCCGGAGACCGAGAGTGAAGGCGCCGACCGTACTTTCCGCCTGCCGCCTGGGCAGGAGCAGCTCATCCAGGAGATGCATGCTGCCAATAAGAACATCGTGGTGGTGATCACGGGTGGTGGAGCGGTGGACATGAACTCCTGGCTTGACCATGTTCCGGCTGTTTTGCAGGCGTGGTATCCGGGCCAGGAAGGTGGCACGGCTCTGGCGGAAATCCTGTTTGGAGAGGTGAATCCGTCGGGCCGCTTGCCGGTCAGCTTTGAACGGCGATGGGAGGACAATCCCGTGCACGATACCTACTACCCTGAAGCCGGTGCCAAGCAAGTCGTGTATAAGGAAGGTGTATTCATCGGCTATCGCGGCTATGAACACAGCGGTAAGAGACCGCTGTTCCCATTTGGCTTTGGACTCTCTTATACAACCTTTACCTACAGCAATCTATCCGTTGTAACTGGAACAACAAAGGGCGGCAACAGCCCTTGGTGGACCGAAGTGGCATTCGACGTGACCAATACCGGCAAACGCAAAGGCGCTGAAGTAGCCCAAGTATATGTGGCAGACAAGCATTCCAAATTGGAACGTCCCGCGAAGGAACTAAAAAGCTTTGTAAAGGTTAATCTAAGGCCCGGAGAAAAACGCCGAGTCAAGTTAATGCTCGACGAACGGGCATTGTCCTACTACGACGTGGAATCCAAACGATGGCGAGCCGAACCCGGGCAGTTTGAAGTGCTGGTAGGAAGCTCCTCTGAGAACATTCAACTCAAAGGCCGGCTTACACTTGCAGAATCAACGGCTACCGCAGCCGGCCCCGTATCTTCTAAGAATCGCTGAATCAACCCATTAATGCTGCCATTCCCAGGCTTTTGTATCTCTTGTGCCGATAACACCCGGCCTTCTAACGGTGAATTCACAGTTAGGTAACTTCACTACCAGCGCACGACACTGTTTACTCAATGGCCTGCGGCTTCTTGCCGCTTCATCTGCTTCGTGGCGCTGCCATCGCTTTTGATGGCTGCCGGTCGACGGAGTCACACCGGGAGAACAGCACTGGGTCACTTTGAAGCTCGGAAGGTAACCATCGCACATTGTGAGATGGACTTCAGATAGGAACAAGCTGAAGCCTGAGAATTCAAAGTGGTGCTCCGAAGCTCCTCCAAAGAGCATTCAACTCCGAAAGTCAGCTCACGCTGACGGAATCGCAATCGGCGCATAGCCAGAAAAGGACCACCACTATGAGTGAACGGCTAAGACTTTTGCTGACCTTTGGGTTGGTTTCTCTTCTCCTGATTCTCCCGACGGGCATAAGCGGGCAGGCCCAGGTCAACGTTGTCACCCAGCATAATGACCTTGCTCGAACAGGGCAAAACCTGAGCGAAACTATACTGACTCCGTCGAACGTGAACGCGAACCAATTCGGCATGCTGTTCAAGATCCCGGTAGACAATCAGGTTTACGCGCAGCCACTGGTTGTATCGAACGTCGCTATCAGTGGTGGAACCCACAATGTGGTATATGTGGCCACTACCAACAACAGTGTCTACGCGCTCGACTCTGATAACGGCGCCCAATTGTGGCACGTCAATTTAGGAACGCCAATCTCCAACGCCAATTACGGGGCTGGCTGCGTCGATATCAACGGCAATGCAGGAATCGTCGGGACGCCGGTTATTGATCCGGCGGCTGGAACACTTTACGTAGTGAACTCCCTGAATACCGGGGGTGTTTTTTCCTTTATGTTGCACGCGCTCGATATCACCACGGGCGCTGACCGGGCGGGAAGTCCGGTCCAGATTACCAACGCTGGCTTCAGCGCCCTGGCCCAGAACCAGCGGGCGGCGTTAACTTTGGCAAACGGCAATCTTCTGATTCCCTTCAGTTCACATTGCGACATGGGAACGTATCACGGGTTCCTGTTTGCCTATAATCCTTCGACCCTGGCGAAAGGGGCGGTCTTCAATACCTCACCCACCGGCAACGGCAACAGCTTGTGGATGTCAGGGCAAGGCCCGGCCGTGGATGCCTCGGGCAACATCTACTTTGGAACCAGTAACGGCACCTGGGACGGTGTTTCGAACTTCAGTGAAAGTTTCATCAAGCTGAATTCCAACCTCACGCTGGCAGATTGGTTTACTCCCGCAAACCACGCGAACCTGGATGGCGGCGATTTGGATCTCGACACCTCCGGACCGCTCTTGGTCCCTCCCGGTGGACGGTTAATCATGGTCGGCAAATCGTCGACAGGGTATGTCATCAACTCCGCCAGCCTGGGACATCTCGGCGACGCGAGCGCAGTGCAGACACTCAAACTCGGTGGCGCGCTGCATGGGAGCGCCATCTACTGGAATGGCGCAGTGAATGGCCCTGAAGTTTACATGTGGGCGCAGAGCGACAACCTGAAGGCCTTTCAGTTCAATGGCAATACCCTGAACACCCCTAACTTCCAGACCGGCCCGGATTTCATAGGAGGCGAACCCGGCGCCTATCTTTCGCTCTCAGCCAACACTAATACGAATGGCATCGTGTGGGCCAATGCAGTCCTCAGTGGCGACGCCAATCATGGCTCGGTGCCGGGCGTGCTCAGGGCTTATGACGCCAACAACATTGCCACCGAACTTTGGAACAACCAACAAAATGCAAGCCGCGATTCATGCAATAACTTTGCCAAGAACGGCTATGCCTCAATTGCCAACGGCAAGGTGTACTTAGGAAGCTTTGGCACGGCCAATGCAGGCACCGGACAACTGTGCGTCTATGGTGTGCTGCCCACGAATTGCACGATACCCACGGCGCCAACCGGACTGACTGCGACTGCGGTCTCCGGCAACCAGGTCAACCTGAGTTGGACAGCGAGCACCGCATCCTGCACCGTTGGCTATAGTGTGTTTCGCAGCACGACCTCTGGGTTTACGCCATCCAGCAGCAACCAGATTACGAGCGGCATATTTGGCGCAACTACTTTTTCTGACACCACGGCTGCCCCCGCTACCACTTACTTCTATGTAGTGGAGGGAGTCGATCCAGGCGGCTCATCCACTCCGTCCAACCAAGCGAGTACGACCACTGGCCCCCCGATTACAGGCATTGCGATCAATGCAGGCGGTCCCGCAGTCAATCCATTTCTCGCTGACCAGGATTCCAACGGCGGAACGACCATCAATCACGCCAATACCATCAACGTGAGCGGAGTGACAAATCCTGCGCCCATGGCTGTGTACCAGACGGCGCGCGTTGGCAATTTCAACTATACGATTCCAGGCTTTGCCCCTGGATCGAGCCAGACCGTCCGCCTGCACTTCGCCGAGACATTCTTTACTGCGGCTGGCTTGCGGACTTTCAATGTGAGCATCAACGGCACGCAGGTATTGACCAATTTCGATATCTTTGCGGCCGCCGGCGCTCAGAACAAGGCGGTTGTCGAACAATTCACCGTCAACGCGAATTCCAATGGGCAGTATGTGATCCAGTTCACCTCGGTGATCAACCAATCCCTGGTAAGCGGGATTGAAATTACCTCGGGCGCTGCTTGCACCGCGCCCACCACGCCCAGTGGGCTGACCGCAACAGCCAGCTCCAGCAGCCAGATCAATCTGAGTTGGACGGCCAGCACCTCATCCTGCGCGGTGAGCTACATCGTCTTTCGCAGTACGACTTCGGGCTTCACGCCCTCGGCCAGCAACCAGATCATGAGCGGCGTAAGCGGCACGTCTTTCTCGGATACCGGACTGCCGCCTTCCACCGCCTTCTTCTATGTGGTAGAGGCGACCAACTCAGGAGGCACATCCGGGCCATCGAACCAAGCCACGGCGACCACGCTGCCAGGGACAGGTGCAGTGCAGATCAACTCCGGTGGTCCGGCTGTGAGCCCGTTCGCTGCTGACATGGACTTTGTCGGCGGCGGCACCATCAATCACGCCAACACCATTGACCTGGCGGGAGTGACAAACCCCGCGCCCATGGCCGTGTACCAGACCGCGCGTGTCGGCAACTTTACCTACACGATTTCAGGGTTCGGCGCCGGCTCGAGCCACACCGTGCGATTGCACTTTGCCGAAACGTTCTTCGGCACGGCCGGTTCCCGCACCTTCAACGTCACGATCAACGGCACGCAGGTGTTGAGTGCCTTCGACATCTTCGCGGCCGCCGGCGCTAAGAACAAGGCCGTCATCAAGCAGTTCACTGTGCCCGCAAATTCCAGCGGACAGTTTGTGATCCAGTTCACGAACGTGGTCAATCAGTCGCTGGTGAGCGGGATCGAGGTCCAGTAGCCGATTTCTCCGGAGGGTCGCCCTGTGCCTGCCCAAGTAGGCAGGTGAGAGCAGAAGACGGCCCTCCAGAACAAAAACAACTTTCAAGTTCTTAGAAGGGAACCATCCATGACGATGAAGCAGTTACGACCAGGACGTCTTCAAGCAAAGCAGTTTCGTGCCGATCAGCCCGCGCGAACGACGCCGGCCTCCACATCCGCAAAATGGGGATGCTTATTAGTAACGGTTGTGTTCCTGTTGCTGGCGCCGTGGGCCAGCGCGCAGACGAACTGGGTGCTGGTCTGGAGCGATGAATTCAACGGGCCCGCTGGGCCTTTCACGCCCACCAGCAGTAATAACCAGTTCTGGACCTTCGAGACCGGTAAAGGTGTTTTCGGTACCGGCGAGATTGAGCAGATGGTCAACGATGGCTCAACCTCCTTCCTCGACGGCAACGGCCACCTGGTGATCAAAACCTTCCTTTCAGGCGGGACTTACTTCTCCGCCCGCATCAAGACCCAAGCCAACGGAAACTTCGGCAAGGATTTTACCTACGGCAGAGTCGAAGCCAGGATTCAAATTCCTACCAGCCAGGCCATCTGGCCTGCATTCTGGATGCTGGGCGACAACGGTGTGACCTGGCCGGGCCGCGGCGAAATAGACATCATGGAGAACAACGGGGCCAAACCGACCCAAATCAAGGGAACGATTCACGGCATTGGATACGCGAATACCGGACTGGGGGTACACTTCAATTCTCCCGATGGCGTTACGCCCTTTGCAAATGGATTCCATACCTACGGCCTGATCTGGTCACCCTTCCAGATTCAGTTCTACGTAGATGATCCAACCAACATCTATGCCACCATGACGCCCGGCGACATCATGGGCGTAGGCAACGATCCTACGAACAACGCATCAACGCTGGGCCAGTGGGATTTCTGGGGACATCCTTTCTTCATTCTCTTTGACGTAGCAGTGGGCGGCGGCTTCGTTGGACCTCCAGGTCCTAACACCGTAGTTCCGCAGTTCATGAACATTGATTATGTCCGCCTGTACCAGGCCGCGACCCCGGCCGGTCCAACGTCTCTGGTGGCAACAGCCAATGCCAATAGCCAGGTCCAGTTGAATTGGAATGCCTCCACCACCAACGACCCCGGTATTACCTACAACATATTCCGGAGCACCACGCAGGGCGCGGCCCACGCAATCTCCAACACCAACATGACGAACATGATCGCCACCGGCGTCACGGGCAACAGTTTTACCGACGTGATGCTCACTCCCGGAACCACCTACTTCTACCAAATATCAGCGACAAGCCAGGGATCGGGCGAATCCACGCTCTCGAATGAGTCCAGCGTTACCACTCCGACCACCGGAACAAACGTGCAAGCCATCGCGATCAGCTCCGGAAGTCTGGTGGGCACCAATAACTTTGTGCAGGACACTGGTTTTGCTTTGGGCGCAACGAATGCAGTTCCTGACGCTATCGACATAACGGGCGTTACCAATCCCGCGCCCCAGGGAGTGTATCGCACGGAGCGCTGGGGGCCCACTACCTATACGATTCCGAACCTGTCTCCCGGCGCCAACTTCACCGTTCGCCTCCACTTTAACGAGACTGCGGTTACTGCCGCTGGGCAGCGCAGTTTTAATGTTGCCATCAACGGCACTTCAGTGCTGACCAACTTCGACATCTTCGCCACGGCTGGCGCGGCGTTCAAAGCGTTGGTCAAAGAGTTCCCGGCCACGGCAGACTCCACTGGCAAGATCACCATCGCATTTACCAAAGGCACGAACGGTGCGCCGCACACCAATCCCAGCATCAGGGGCATCGAGATCATCCCGGTCGGCGGCTGTACCGTGCCAACTCCTCCAAGCAATCTCATCGCAACGCCCGTTTCCACCAGCGAGATTGACTTGAGCTGGACAGCCTCAACCGGTCCATCTTGTGGCGGGCCCGTAACCTACAAAGTCACTCGCAACGGCGCCACTGTTGCCACCGGCCTCACCGGTACAAACCTCAACGACACCGGTTTGGCTCCTTCCACCACCTATAACTACTCCGTAAGTGCGGTGAACTCGGTTGGAAGTTCCACACCTGTCTCAGCAACTGCCACCACGCTGGGCGGATGCAGCGTGCCGACGACTCCAACCAACTTTACTGCGACCGCGGCTTCCACCAGCGAGATTGATTTGAGTTGGACCGCTTCAACCGGTCCATCTTGCGGTGGCGCTGTAACTTACAACGTGACCAGAAATGGCACGCAGATTGGCAGCGGTCTTGCCGGCACGAGTTTGAAAGATACTGGCCTGGCTTCAGGCACTACCTTTAACTACACAGTTGCAGCCGTGAACTCAGCCGGATCATCCGCGACTGCCTCGGCCAGTGCTACTACGCAAGGCGGTAATATCGTTCAGATCAATTCCGGCGGCCCGGGAGTCAGTCCTTTCGCTGCCGATAAGGACTTCGTTGGCGGCGGTACCATCAATCACGCCAACACCATCGATCTGAGCGGAGTGACCAACCCCGCTCCCATGGCGGTGTACCAATCCGCACGAGTGGGGAATTTCACCTACACCATTCCTGGCTTTGCCGCAGGGTCGAGCCATACGGTGCGGCTGCACTTTGCCGAAACCTTCTTCAACACAGCCGGTTCCCGCACGTTTAACGTGAGCATCAACGGCACGCAGGTATTGAGCGCCTTCGATATCTTTGCGGCCGCGGGCGCCAAGAACAAGGCAATCATCAAGCAATTCACGGCCACAGCCAACTCCAGCGGCCAGATTGTGATCCAGTTCACCACTGTGGTCAATCAGTCTCTGGTGAGCGGAATCGAGGTCCAATAACGGACGACGCGAGCTTGGATGGGGAGACTCTAAAGGTTTCTCCATCCGGGCAAATCAAATAAACCAGAGTCTTGCTGGAAGGCCGATCATGCGCGAACCACACAAATTGTCCGAGGGATACCTCGCTCAATATTCGATTGCAATCTGAAACTACGACTCACACAGAGCCGGGAATCGATCAAGTTCCAGCTGTAGATAAACCCCCGAAAGGAATTTCGAAAATGAAAAACGCATCTCGTCTTTTACTGGTCTTATTGTCTTTGGGAGTTGGAACCATGATGGCCGGGCCCTGTCCTCCGGGGCCGCCGACTTCACGCGGCGACGGCACGATCGCTGGTGTGCCCGTAGGGGGAGGAAGTCAGTATTACTTCAAAGACGCTCTGCTCGCCGGTTTTGATTGCTTCGATCAATTGAGCGCCTGGTTCCCTTCTTATTTCCATTCGTCAAACTCTATTAGTCCGAACATGGAAGTCGTAGACATGGCATACGCAGTCCATGGCACCGCCACGTTCTCCAACGTGGTCGTGCCGGCAAGTGGCAACTACACGTTGACAGTCCGCTATGCCTACGCCTCCGGCCTCTTTCCAGGAGTCACCGACCGGCCGGAAGGGATCATGGTGAATGGCGTAGTGATAACCAGTGATATGCACTTCCCCATCACCGGCAACTTCGAGACCTTCCAAAACTCGAGCATTGTGGTGCCCCTGAACGCCGGTAAGAACACCGTTCAGATGTTCAACATAGCGAGCGCCAGTATTTCCCGCGCCGATGCCATAACTGTGACTCCGGGCGGAACCAACTCTTGCACCGGCGCCCCCAGCGTTCCAGGCGGGCTGAGTGCGACGGCGGTTTCCGGAGGCCAGATCAACCTGAACTGGACAGCCAGCACCGCGCCCTCAGGCTGTACGGTCGGTTTCTACAACGTATTCCGCAGCACAACGGCCGGATTCACGCCCTCCAGCAGCAACCAGATCGTCAGTGGAGTGACTGCCACGTCTTATGACGATATAACGGCGTCGTGTGCCACTACGTACCACTACGCTGTGGAGGCTGTCGATTCAGCCAGTTCATCCGTGGCCTCGACCCAGGTCACCGCCACCACCAGCGCCTGCCCAACTTCCACAAATGTGCAGATCAATTGTGGCGGGCCAGCGGTAGCTCCCTTCGTGGCTGACCTTGATTTCAGTGGCGGAGGTACTATCAATCACGCCAATACCATTGACTTGAGTGGCGTGACCAACCCGGCGCCTATGCAGGTGTACCAGACCGCGCGCACCGGCAACGTGACCTATACGATTTCGGGCTTCGCCGCAGGGTCGAGTCATACGGTGCGCCTGCACTTTGCCGAGACCTTCTTTACCGCTGCCGGTTCCCGGACATTCAATGTGAGCATCAACGGCACGCAGGTATTGACCAACTTCGATATCTTCGCGGCTGCAGGCGCCTCGAACAAAGCGGTGATCAAGCAGTTCACGGAAAACGCAAGTTCCACCGGCGCTTTCTCAATCACCTTCACCTCGGTCGTCAACACCGCCATAGTCAGCGGGATTGAGGTCCAGTAGAAGCAAGACACATTCGGAGCGCGGTCTGGGACCAGGCCTAGAGCAGTTTCCATAGTTGCTGTTTGCCAAGATCGGTGGAAGAACGGCCCTTTAGGGCCGTGTTGAAGTCGGAAACATAACGTGGCTTTTTATCCCCGGCGTAAAAGGCCTCTTGGCGACAACAGTTCTGGAACTGCTCAAAGCCACGGCCAGTAAAGTCATTCAACAAGACTCGAGGAGAGTAGACAATGAAAGTACCTCGCAGGATTCTCGCGATCAATATTGTTGCGCTGACGACTCTGTATCTGTGCGCTTCGGCGGCGGCCCAGACCCGCCAATTCACCATCAAGAACAGTTGCTCAGAAACCGTTTGGCTGGCCGGGGCCGGCAATCCGACTCCTGTCTTCAACGGCTCTCCAGGTGGCCTGGAAATGGCTCCCGGCACGAGCGTAACCACTACCGTTCCAGTGCCCTGGGTTGCAGGCCGGTTCTGGGGGCGGAGAAATTGCACCTTCGATAGCTCGGGCCACGGATCATGCGCAACCGGAGATTGCGGCCAGTTAAAGTGTACCCATACCGGGGCCGGCACGACCACGCTCGCTGAATTCACCCTTACCGGTTCCCCCACTGGCAGCGACAACTACGACATCAGCCTGGTGGACGCCTTCGATTTCCCGGTCTCCATCCAACTCGATGACCCTGCCCCAAACCATTGTGTTAATTCCGCGTGCCAAGCCGATCTGCGCAACTTTTGTCCCCCGGACATGCAGAACAAGGATGCGGCTGGAAACGTAGTCGGATGCAAGAGCCTCTGCGGAAAATTCGGAACGCCCAACTACTGCTGCGGCGGTCCCTATGGTGTGCCTGGATCATGCAACAACGTCTCCTGGAATTTGAATTTCCGCGCAACCGGAGTCAAGAACCATTGCCCATCCGTCTACGGTTATGCCTATGACGATGCTTCCAGCGATTTCAACTGCCATCCCCCAGGGCAACCGGGCTACATCATCACGTTTTGCCCGGATTCTAGCGTTCCCAACACCGATCCAAATACCAAGCCTACGTTTACTATCACGGCCACCGATGATAACCAGACGGTGATTCCGGGCGCCTCCGTCACCTACCACTTGAACGTAACTGCGAGCAGCACGTTCAGCGGTACGGTGACTCTGGGCGCTGCTCATCTTCCGCAAAGCTGCACCTGGGACGCCACTGGAAAAGCAAGCTGCAGTACGGCCGCGGCCAAGGCAACTTTCGACCGTCCGTCGGTGACGCTCACGCCTGGCGCAACCGTGCCGGTGGCCATGACGATTCAAACCAGCGCGAGTCCCGCTCCCATATTGGGAACTGCCGGCATCGAAGTGCTCGGCCAAAGCGGCGCTCTTGAAAATGTCTGGGAAGGTGGGCTCACGGTTGCAGATCCCGCCGCCGCTGATTACACGCTTCAGGTAACTCCCTCAACGCCGCAAACCATCACGCCCGGCAGCTCGATTGTCTATAACCTCACGCTTACACCCAAGAATGGTTTCAGCGGCACTGTGACATTGCAATCCTTTGGCGCTCCTCCGGGTAGCAGCACGCTCAGCAAAGGGCAGGTTAGCCTTGCGGGCGGCCAAACCCAAACGGCAACTCTTACGCTCAACACTTCAGCATCCGCCAAGGCCAAGACCTACTCCCCCCTGATTACTACTTTCAGCTCCAACCAACTCCACGATTCTCAGCCCTCGCTGACGCTCTCCGCATCCGGCGGCGGCGCGGACTTCACGATCGCCGCTTCGCCGAGCTCGCAAAGTGTGGTTCCAGGTGGCAGCACCACCTACACGGTAACGGTAACAGCACAAAACGGATTCACCGGGACGGTGGCCCTGAGCGCCGGTGGTGTTCCGGCAGGCGCAACCGCCAGCTTCAATCCACCCTCGATCAACGGATCAGGTTCGTCGACTCTCACCATCGCAACCTCGAGCTCGACCCCGATAGCATCCTCCGCAATTACCATTACCGGCGCCAGCGGCAGCTTGTCGCATTCGGCCACCGTGACGCTGAACGTGAACTCCCCGGGAGGGATGCCCGTGCAGATCAATTCGGGCGGGCCAGCCGTGAGTCCGTTTGCTGCTGACAAGGATTTTGTCGGCGGCGGAACCATCAGCCATGCCAACACCATCGATCTGAGCGGAGTAACCAACCCCGCGCCCATGGCTGTCTACCAAACTGGGCGCGATGGCAATTTCACTTACACCATTCCTGGGTTTAACGCGGGCGCGAGCCACACAGTTCGGCTCCACTTTGCCGAAACGTTCTTCGCCACCGCCGGCTCCAGATCGTTCAATGTGAGCATCAACGGCACGCAGGTATTGGCGAATTTCGATATCTTCGCCGCTGCGGGCGCGAAAAACAAAGCAGTGATCAAGCAATTCACCGTGAACGCAGATTCCAACGGCCAGTATGTGATCGTCTTCACGTCGGTGATCAATAACTCCCTGGTCAGTGGGATCGAGGTTCAGTAGAAGTACGTTTAACTCGAATTGGAGGTGGGGCATGAAAATGCAATTGAATTCGTGTAGCACCATAAGCCGCGTTGTTCCGCTTCTCCTTATCATTACAGTTGTCGCTGCTTCGGCAACGGCCCAAACGCGCACGTTCACGGTCAAAAATAGTTGCTCTGAAACCGTTTGGGCGGCGGGATCCGGCAGCACGGTCCCCGTCTTCAATGGCACCTCTTCCGGGGGCATCGAATTGCTCCCGGGTGCAACTGCAACCACGACCGTTCCGGACACGTGGTCTGCGGGCAGGATCTGGGGACGCCGGAACTGTACCTTCGATAGTTCCGGCAAAGGATCATGCGCGACAGGAGACTGCGGCGGCGTTTTGAATTGCACGCACTCCGGGGCGGGAAACACTACCCTTACGGAGTGGACCCTCAGTACGGGCCCAGCCGGCGACAATTATGACATCAGTCTGGTGGATGCTTTCGATTTTCCCGTTTCGATCCAGCTCGACGACCCTAGCCCCAACCACTGTGTGAATCCGGCATGTTCGGTGGATCTCCGCAGCTTTTGCACGGGAGACCAGCGGACCCTGGATTCTTCCGGGAACGTGGTCGGGTGCAAGAGCCTGTTCGGAAAATTCGGGACCCCGAATTACGGCTGCTTCGGCCCGTATGGCGTTCCCGCGTCCTGCAACAACGTTTCATGGAACACCAATTTCCGGGGAACGGTCGTCAAGAAATTTTGCCCTCCAGTTTACGGCTATCCCTATGACGACCCTTCGAGCGACATCGCTTGCTTCCCCCCTCCCGCAACCGGCTATATCGTCACGTTTTGCCCGGCTTCGACGGTCCCCAACGCCGATCCCACGGTAACACCGACTTTCACCATCACGTCCACCAACGACGCCCAGACGGTTACTCCAGGCAACTCGGTGACCTACAACTTCAACGTCACGGCCAGCAGCACGTTTACCGGGACGGTAGCCATGAGCGTACACGACCTACCATCGAGCTGCACCTGGTCCGGAGGTTCATCAAGTTGCAAGGTGGCATCGACAGCCACAATCAGCCCGGCATCGGTCTCGCTGACGCCGAACGCCGTGGCGCCAGTGGCGGTGACCATCCATGCGAACACCAACCCTGCCCCTAGCCTTCAAACCAGCGGCCTCGAGGTAATGGGAAAAAGTGGCGCTCTTCAGAATGTTTGGGAAGGCCAGATTACCGTGGCGGACTCGACGGCGGCGGACTATACGCTTCAGGTGAGCCCGAATACGCCGCAGACGATCCAGCCGGGTGGCTCGATTGTCTACAACCTGACGCTCACGCCGGTGAACGGCTTCAATGGCACGGTGACCCTGGCTTCATTTGTAAACGTTCCTGGTACAGTCACATTCAATCCCGCGACGATCACCCTTTCCGGGGCCGGTTCCCAGACGGCCACGTTAACAATCGCCAGTTCATCTACGGCTGCGAAAAAGACCTATTACCCGCTCATCACCACATATAGCGGGAACCGCCTGCATGACTTCCAAGCCAACCTGACGCTGGCTGCTAGTGGAACCCCAGATTTCACGATCGCAGCAAATCCAGGTTCGCAGAGTGTCGTAGCCGGAAATAGCACCACCTATACGGTGTCAGTCAGCCCGCAGAATGGCTTTGCTGGGAACGTGTCGCTGGCTGTGAGTGGATTGCCACCCGGCGCGACCGCCAATTTGAATCCCGCCTCGATCAGCGGCTCCGGCACTTCCACGCTTACAGTTACGACCGCCAGCTCGACTCCGGTAGGTAACGATACGCTCACCATCACGGGGACGAGCGGCAGCTTGTCGCATCCTGCCAGCGTGGTCCTAAGCGTGAACTCCCTGGGAGGGACGCCGGTCCAGATCAACTGTGGCGGGCCCACGGTGAGCCCGTTCGTTGCCGACAAGGATTTTGCCGGCGGCGCCACCATTAACCACGCGAACACCATCGATCTGAGCGGAGTGACCAACCCGGCGCCCATGGTTGTGTACCAGACAGCGCGCACCGGAAACTTCACGTACACCATTCCGGGCTTTACGGCAGGCGTGAGCCACACCGTGCGGCTGCACTTTGCCGAAACGTTCTTTGCCACGGCTGGTTCCCGGACGTTCAACGTGAGCATCAACGGCACGCAGGTATTGGCGAATTTCGATATCTTTGCCGCTGCCGGAGCGAAAAACAAAGCGGTCATCAAGCAGTTCACCGTAAACGCAGATTCCAACGGCCAATATGTGATCGTCTTCACGTCGGTAGTCAACAACTCTCTGGTCAGCGGAATCGAGTTGCAATAAACGCCGACACCGGCGCATCGATGCTTTGGTTGTGAGATGAAACTGGGGTGCCCCTGGATGCAGGGGTGCCCCATCCTTCGCGTTCGTAGCGAAGGGTGGGTTGCGTAGGGATAGGACACGTAACAGGAGGACAAAAATGTTAAGACGCAATATTACTTTGATCCTGGGATTATTGTGCTTAACCGGAATCGCCGCAGCCCAATCCGTCGTAGGCGTATCGGTCGACCAAACCAACCCCGGACAGATGATCTCCTCCGATTTCACAGGTCTGAGCTATGAAACGCTCCTGATCTTTCCCGACGCCAGCGGCAACTTCCTGTTCAACGGAAACAACACTGCGCTGATCAACATGTTCAAGACCCTGGGCATCAAGAGCCTCCGCATCGGTGGCAACAGCGCGGACAACGTGAATGACAACAACGGACAGCTCCCTGCCGACGCCAACTGCGAGGCCGCCGATAAGTGTCCCATCCTCGACAATCTGTATGCCTTCGCCCAGGCGGCTGGCATAAAAATCATCTTCACCTTGCGGCTCAAGGTCTTCAACACCAGCGCCGCCGCTGGCGAAGCCGCCTACATTATGAAACATTTCAGCGCCCTTACCGACTGTTTCGAGGTGGGCAACGAACCTAATGTTTTTATCAGCAGTTTCAGCACCTACAACAGCGACTTTCAGGCCTACCGGAGCGGGATCTTGAACGTGGCCCCAACGGCGAAGTTCTGCGCTCCGGCCACCACCAATGGCGGAGGTCAGCCCTGGGCGGAATCATTCGCGACCCAGTACAAGGGAGACAGCACCATCCTATTGATATGTGGACATTATTATCCGGGCGCGCGCACCGGCGGCGGAGCCACCGCCGACATCAATTTCCTGCTGGACCCCAGCCGCATCAGCACCGGCTCTAATAATTATGCCTTCTACTTCTCGCAGTTTCCGAGCACCGCCATTGCAAACGGTGAGGTCTACCGGTTGGAGGAAACGAACAGTCTCGCCTCGCAAGGCGAGTTGGGAGTAAGCAATGTCTACGCCTCCAGTCTTTGGGCGCTCGATTACATGCACTTTTGGGCCACGCAAAATTCCCGAGGGCTCAACTTCCACACGGGCGCTACGTCGGTCTATGACCCCATTATGCCGTCCACGCTGAGCGCCACGTATACTGCGGAACCGGTTGCCTACGGGATAAAAGCTTTCGGCCTTGGATCGAGTGGGGAGAATGTTTCGACCGTAATCGGCTCAAATCCGAATGGTGTTAACATCACCGCCTACGGCGTTCTCGACCCATCCACGGGTAATCTCTTCGTGACTATCATTAATAAAGAGCACTTCGCGGGAGCAAAGAATGCGACCGTCACCCTGGTTCCCGGTGCAACGTACAGCGCTGGGAAGATTTGGACTCTGCAACAAACTACCGGTGATGTTACTTCCACCTCAGGCGTCACGCTCGGCGGGGCCTCCATCGGCGGAGACGGCAGTTGGAATGGGATTGCCTCCTCCATCTCGCCCGCATCTTCGGGAAACTTCACCATCAACGTTCCCGCAGCCAGCGCAGCCATCGTGGAGTTGACAGGGAAGACCGCTCCACCGCCGCCACCCCAACCGCCTTCGAACTTGGCCGCGACCGCAGTTTCCAGCAGCCAGATCAACCTGACGTGGACAGCTTCCCCAACTTCGGGAGTCACCTACAATATCTTCCGCAGCACGACCTCCGGGTTTGTGCCATCCAGCAGCAATCGGATCGCGAGTGCGGTGACCGGCACATCTTTCTCGGATGCAGGGTTAGCATGTGGCACGGCTTACTTCTATCTGGTAGAGGCGGCCAACGCAGGCGGCACGTCGTCGCCCTCGAGTCAAGCCGCCGCTACCACCCAAAATTGCCTCCCCATACTTGTCCAGATCAATTCCGCTGGACCGGCAGTGAGTCCTTTCGTTGCCGATAAGGACTTTACCGGCGGGGGCACAATCAACCATGCCAATACCATTGATCTGAGCGCAGTGACCAACCCAGCGCCCATGGCCGTATACCAGACGGCACGAGTTGGGAATTTCACTTATGTCATTCCGGGCTTCTCGCCGGGATCGAGCCATACAGTGCGGCTGCACTTTGCCGAAACTTTCTTCGGTACAGCCGGTTCCCGCACTTTCAACGTAAACATTAATGGCACGCAGGTATTGAGCAATTTTGATATCTTTGCAACCGCTGGCGCCAAAAACAAGGCCATCGTCGAACAGTTCACGGTGAACGCAAATGCCGGCGGCCAATATGTGGTCCAGTTCACATCTGTGGTGAATCAGTCGCTGTTGAGTGGGATCGAGGTGCACTAGGCGAACTCACACTGTTTTGTTTTTGAGCTGCAAAAAGATCTCTGCAAAGTGGAATAAACGGGGCGTATCTGAGTTATGCACAGTGAAGACTCATATCTGCAAGTTACTTAAGAGAAAAGGATACGCAAGATGATGAAGAGAATATTTCTAGTTATAGCAGGCATAACCTGCTTGGCTTTGCTACCCGTCTGTGCTTTGGGTCAGCAAGACTCCTCTACAATGCCGGCTACTGGTCCGGAGACCACAACTACTCAGAAAAATAAGACAACAAGCGATAATGAAAATCGCGGCAACGATACTCGCGAGAAGTCCAAGAGCAAACAAAAGAAGAGTGCCGCCAAGAGAGCACCTTCCAAAGAGCCAACAGAAAATGAACGAATTTTCGATGAAATGCTGCGTTCGGCAATGTCAGGAGGTTTGTAGCCGGCGCCAGGCGTTGTGGGGATCGTGGCAAAGTCCTAATTTTGAACTTTTACACGATTTCCATAACGTGCTATTCCACTGCAAGCTTTAAAATCAACTGGGGTTTATAGCCCAATGTCACTTACTTTGTTGTTTAGCCGTGCCGCAAGCGTTGAAGATATATTTTGGGCTTTAGAGCCTCTGAGGTAACAATTTCGGTGGCCAACGACTTTTTCCGTTGCCTCGTCGTCTGCGTCGCGTTGGCGGCAGCTTTGAACGCCGCTGCCCAAAACCGGACGGGTGAGCTTAGAGTTAACGTGACCGATCCTGCGGGCGCTGTGCTGCAGGCGCATTGTGAAATTGTCAGCCAAGCCAATCATTTCCTGCTGGAGTTTGAAACCAATCCCGAAGGCGAGTACACGGTCAAGGAGCTTCCATTCGGAAGTTACAAACTCACAGTCCAGCACGTTGGATTTGCTCCCTTTGCCGCGCTGGTCGAGGTCCGTTCGCAGGTTCCAACGACGTTCCGCGTCTCCCTAGCGGTAGCCTCACGCAATGAGACCGTCACCGTCACAGCAGCGGACACTCTTCTGGATAAGACCAATACGGGAACTGCTTACACCCTGGGAAGATTGACCCTCCAGAACTGGGTATCAACCACGCCCGGGCGCGAAGCGATCGATGTAGTGCAGGCGCAACCCGGATGGCTTCTGGAAGCCAATGGTGTGCTGCATCCTCGCGGCTCCGAATACGGCACGCAATACGTGGTGGACGGAGTTCCGGTGTTTGAAAACCGCTCGCCAGCTTTTGCTCCTGCTGAGGACGTCGAGAATGTCCAGTCGTTGAAGGTGTATACCTCCGGCATTCCCGCGCAATTCGGTCGCAAGTTGGGTGGCGTGGTGGAAACGGTTACTGATCGCAATCCTGCCCGAGGTGCTCACGGTACAGCCATCCTGAGCGGAGGCAGCTTTGGCACTCGCACCGGCTACTTGGGTGGAAGTTATTTCGACGGTCGCGATGTCTTTGCCCTGAATGCCAATGTCGGTCACACCGACCGCTATCTTGACCCGCCAGTTCAGCAGAATTACACCAACAGCGCCGGCATAGACGGCTTTCGCGGAAGCTTTGAGCGAGACCTGACGCAGAAGGACCGCCTGCGACTCATGTTCAGCCACGACCGGGTTGGATTTCTTGTCCCCAACGAACAGGTGCAGCAAGCTGCCGGCCAGAGGGAGGCCCGCCAAAACGAAGAGACCGCCGGGCAGATTTCCTATCAGCACGTCTTTTCTTCCACCTTGTTAGGAAGCTTGAACGCGCGTGTGCGCGACCTCAGCGCCGCCTTGCAATCCAATCCGGAGTCCACTCCCATACAGGCTTTCCAGCAACGCGGGTTCCGCGATGGCTATGTAGGAGGAAGCGTTGATGTCGTATTTCCGCGCCACGAGCTGAAAGCCGGCGCGGATGCGATCTACAGTTCGGTACACGAGAAGTTTTCTTACCGGATTACCGCGCTCGATACCTCTATCTTTGATCCGTCCACACCTTCGAGTTTTGCGTTTGCCGGTTCGGGCTTGGACCGTGAACAGGCGTTTTACCTGCAGGACCAGATACGGTTCAAAAATCTGAGCATCAGCGCCGGACTTCGCTTTGATCACTACAGCCTGCGTGTTGATGAGGCGGCATGGAGCCCTCGATTGGGTGTGGCATGGTATGTGCCCAGGTTGAGGTTGGTCCTGCGGGCCTCCTACGACCGCATCTTTGGCACGCCGGCCATTGAGAACCTGCTGCTTAGCACCTCCGCGGACGTACGCACGCTGAACCAGACAGCAACCCAACTGGCCTTGAGGCCGTCGCGCGGAAACTATTATGAAGTGGGCGTCACCAAAGAACTCTTTCACAAGGCCCGCTACTCTGTGAATTATTTTTGGCGCAACATACATAACTTCGGTGACGACGACACGTTGCTCGAAACCGGGATTACCTTCCCCACGGCCCTGCATTCTGCGTCTATCTATGGTGCCGAAAGCCAGATTATGCTGCCTGAGTGGAGACATTTCTCCGCCTGGCTCAACTACTCTTACATGGTGGCCAAGGCCCAATTGCCTGTGGTGGGCGGCTTGTTTCTAGGCCAGGATGCGGCCTCGCTGCTCAACTCCAGAGACACCATCCGCGTTACACAGGACCAACGACACACAGTCCATGCCCAAATCCACTACCAGCCGGTGCGAAAGTTCTGGATTGCGATGGGCGCCAGTTACGGCAGCGGACTTCCATTGGAGCTGAATGGCGAAGACACCGCGACTCTAGTGGCGGAATTTGGACAGGCCGTCGTGGACCGCGTGAACATGCAGGCCCGGCGTGTGCGTCCGTCTTTCGCTTTGGACGCCTCCGCTGGAGCGCAGCTATGGAAGCGCGAGTTGCGCGCGGTTGTTCTTCAGTGTGACGTCCGGAACCTGACGGACCGCCTCAATGTCATCAATTTTGCCAATGTTTTTTCGGGAACTGCATTGGCTTCGCCCCGGGCGGCCTCGGTGCGCCTGCATTTCGACTTTTGATCCCGACCTTCGATCTAGACCTTAGGGAAAGGCTTTCTATGAAATGGAATACAACATTCTTAGTATTCGCCCTTTGCGCTCGTCTGGCCTGGAGTGGTGCATCCGGAGCACACCTTAGATCGGCCGATCAGTCGCAACTTGTGCACGATTTACAGGCCACTCGCAAAGGCAACAAGGTCGTGCTCACTTGGAGCCAGCCACGTGTACTTGCAGATCGGCAATCGGTGATTGGCCCTTTGGTTGCCAAGGTATGCCGCAACATTTCTTCCACCGCTTCAACCGCGTCAGAATCTGCCACCACCTGTGCGCAACCGGTGGGGGAGGTTGGTTCTCAACAGACAGCTTCGGCGGCTGTGGGTGCGGCACGTGGGAAGAGTAACAGCGGGACCACGGTCCAATTTACCGACACGCTGTCCGAGGATTCGGGGACCTCCGATTCGCTGCAGTTTGCGGTCTATACGGTTGAGATGCGCGATGGTCGAGGACGCAGCGCTGGATTCTCGAATCCTGTCTCGGTTCCGCTGGCGCCTATTCTGCCCGCCAAAGGCTTGCATTCCGAACTTGATGTGCATGGCGTCTACCTGATATGGGAAAACGAAATTGAAAGCCCTCCTTCGTCGGTGCACTTTGATTATCGCGTCTACCGGGGTGAAAAGGGTTCTTCCAACCGGATTGCGGTTCCATATTTGCGCGGTCTGGTGCACACCAAGGAAGGAGAACGATGGAGTGGAGTCGATACCAACATCGAATGGGAAAAAACTTATTTGTATTGGGTCACGCCGATAACCAGAGTCTATTCGCAGGACGGCAAACTGATCGGTGAAATTGAAGGTGAAGATTCGGCGCCGATTGAGGTCGTTACCCATGATGTCTTTCCGCCGGCCGTGCCGGAAAGGTTGCTGATCGTAGTCAATCGTATTCCTGGGAAAAAGATCGTTGACCTCCTCTGGGCGCCAAATACGGAAAAGGACCTGGCGGGATATAACGTCTATCGCCGGGAAGCAGGTGGCCAGATGGGGCGCATCAATTCTGCTCCGGTTACGATGCTGTCATTCCAAGATACCAATGTTGCAGGAGGGCATAGATATTTCTACTGCATTTCCGCGGTTGACGTTCGTGGAAACGAAAGCGCAAAGTCGCAGGAGATCACTGAAGTCCTGCCATAACTCATGACACCCCTACTCCCGCTCCTGGATCGGACTAAACAAGAATTTGCTTATGCGATACTGGCCACTGTTTGCGCGCATGGTTTTCTCCGAGCGTAAAGTAGAAAGTAGCGCCCTTCTCTTTTTCCGCATCGGCCCAGACGCGGCCTCCGTGTTTGTGGATGATGCGCTGCACAGTGGCGAGTCCCACACCGGTGCCTTCGAATTCGTCGGCGCTATGAAACCGCTGAAACACTCCAAAGAGCTGCGTTGCGTGCTTCCGGTCGAACCCTGCGCCGTTGTCGCGGACGAACATCACGAGTTGCCCATTGGCCATCGTCTGGTCGATTTGGATCACTGCCAAGTCTCGATGCCGCGTGTATTTCACAGCATTGGAGAGAAGATTTGCAAAAACCTGTTGCATCAACCCTGGATCGCAGTGGACAGAGGGTAGCGAACCGATGTGCCACTCAATCTGCCGTCCAGCTGTTTCCGGTTTCAGCCCCTGCACAACGTTTTGTACCAGCGAGCTTAGAGGCGTCATTTTCAAAGCCATTTCACGACGATCCAGCCGGGCCAGCTTGAGCAGGTCCTCTATCATTTTGCTCATTTTCGTGGCGCCTTCTTGAATGAGCTGTAAGTGTTCTTGGGCTTCCGGCCCCAGTTGCGGGCCAAAGTCCTTCTGCAACACATGGGCAAAACCATTGATATGCCGCAAAGGAGCTTGCAGATCATGCGACACCGAATAAGAAAAAGCCTCCAGCTCCCTATTGGCGGCCGCAAGCTGTTCCGTGCGCTCCGCCACGCGCCGTTCTAGATTTTCGTTGAGCTTGTTGACCTGCTCTTCGGCTCGCTTGCGCTCAACCAGCTCAACTTGCAACTGTTGATTGGCCTGGGCCAACTCCAGTGTACGTTCAGCCACTCTCCGTTCCAGGTTCTCCTTGGCCTGTTTGAGTTCCTCTTCGGCCCGTTTTGATTGTGTAATGTCGCGGCTTACGCCAAAGGTGCCTACAACCTCGCCATGCAAGTTGCGGACTACCATCTTGGTGGTGGAAACCCATCTCGACGATCCGTTCTGCAGATGAAATTCTTCGATCTTGCCAATCATCGGCTGGTGAGTTCGGAGAATCTGTTGTTCGTCTGCTGAGGCTTCCTTGGCGAATTCTTCAACGAAGTAGTCAAAACTGGTTTTTCCCAGAGCATCCTCCGGGTTTGGAACACCCAGCATTTGGGCCACAGCCCTGTTAATGGTGGTAAAGCAGCCGGCGCTGTCTTTGAAATAGATAAAGTCAGGGACGTTATCCATCAAGGTATGCAGCAGGTCGCGCTCCCGCGCCAGTTCCAGTTGCTTTATCTCGAGCTCTCGATTGATCTCCACAGCATCCTCATAGGTGGAGATCAGCAAATCCAGAATCTGCTGTTTTTCCGCAGTGATGAAGTGCGCTTTCCCGCCAAAGTGCAATTGCACACCGACCTGGAACCGCTCCGTCCTTCGCAGCTCCTGATTGTTCAGGATGTATTCGACTCGCGAGAGCAGATATCGGTCTTCATAGGGTTTACGGATAAAGCTGTCCGCCCCACATTCCAGGCCTTGCAGGATGTCCTGCGGCTTGGATAAGGAGGTCAACAAGATCACTGGAACATCTTTCAATGCCGGTAGAGACTTGATCTCCTTACAGAGTTGATAACCATCCATTTCCGGCATCACTACATCAGTGATGACCATATCGGGTCTGTGTTGGATTGCTGCAGACAGCGCCTGTTTGCCGTTTTCAGTAACGGTTACTGTATAACCGCAGTTCTTGAGGCAATGATTCAATTGTTGGGCTTGAGTTCGACTGTCTTCCGCAATCAAGATCTCAATGCTCCGTCCCTGGTTCATCCTGCGTGTGTTCATAAATACCTGGCTTCTCCTTGCCCTCGCCTCATTGGCCGGCAATTCTATCCGGCTCTTTGCTAATCCCAGGTCTCACCATCAGACTGGCCAGCACCATGCGAATCTTTTCGGGGGAGAGAATATAGGTTGTGCCGCCCAGCTTGATTGCTTCACCAGGCATTCCGTGCACGACTGAGGTGTACTGGTCCTGGGCGATCGTCACGGCGCCACGTTCTTTCATCAACTTCAATTCGCAGGCCCCGTCTTTTCCCATCCCCGTGAGTAATATGCCGATGGCATTTTTGCCGTAGACCTTGGCGACCGAACGGAACAGATGAGACACCGATGGCCGCAGGCCATTCTCTGGATCATCTGTGTTAAGTCCTATCCGTCCCTCCGGACCAATGGTCATGTGAAATCCGTCCGGAGCCACATATACGTGTCCGGGAAGAACATGCTGGCCGGACGTAGGTAGATGCACCGGCAAATTCGAAGATTGCGCTAACCACTCTATGAAACCTTGAGTAAAGCCGGCAGCGATATGCTGCACAACCACAATAGGAAGCGGAAAATCCGCAGGCAGACCAGACAGAATACTTTGAAGCACTGGGGGACCACCGGTGGAAGCCCCAATCGCAATAAGGTTGACTCTAGTCGTGGGAAGCTGGAACGTTGCAGAGGTTAAAGGGGAGGGAATGACTTCCGCCGTTCGAGTGCGCGGCCACCGTCGCACGACTTTTACTTCAGACATTAACTTTAAGGTCCGAATAAGATCGGCTACGCTCCGTTGATGTTCAGGGTGGCCAAGACCAGCGGGACGCGGCAATATTGCAAGAGCGCCAGCATCGATCGCCTGGAAAGCCCTGGCAGTGCTGGTAACATCCGCAATACTGCTCACGATGACAATCGGTGTGGGATGCGTTTCCATAATCCGCCGAGTCGCGTCGAAGCCATTCATTTGGGGCATCTGGACGTCCATAGTTATGACATCGGGTCGGATATGTTCTACGGCTGCGACTGCTTCTTCTCCGGTTTCTGCGGTTCCCACGACCTCCATTTGAGGATCAGAACCAAGAATGTGCACTAGGAACTCCCGCACTGTCGGCGAATCTTCCACTACCAAAATTCTAATCATCCCTCCCTCTCCCGGACCGTGGTCAAATCAGTCTTCGGATGACCTCTAACAAAGTGCCCTGATCGAAGCTGCTTTTCACAATATATGCATTGGCGCCAACGTCAGCCCCGCGCTCCCGGTCTTCACGGGACGCCAGCGCTGTTACCAGCACTACCGGCAAACGGGAGAGACTTTTATCGGCTCGGATCTTTGTGGTAAGGTCGAAGCCGTTCATTCTGGGCATATCAACATCCGACATTACTAAGTCAAAACTTTGGCTGGCAAGAAAAGTCAGCGCCTCGGCCCCATCGACGGCCGTTTTTACCCTGTATCCTGCAGATTCGAGAATGTTCTTCAGCAATGTCCGGGCGGTGATGGAATCTTCCGCAACCAGGACAGACTTGGGCGCCTCGTCAATCGGGCGCGCAGCGACAGGAGCAATATTAACTGCGGACCGCATTAAATCTGCAACGTTAAGGACGGGCAACACCTTGCCTGTACCGAGGACTGCGGCCCCGGCAATATTGCGCACGCGTGGAAGCTGTTTTCCCAGGCCCTTGACCAAGACCTCTTGCTCGCCGAGGATCTCATCCACAAAAAATCCGATTTGCTCGCTGGCCCAGGCAAGAACCAGCACTGGTAGTTTGAGTTTCGGACCGGGTACTGCGCTTCTCCGGGCAATTTCCAGAACGTCACCAAGCCAGACAGACGAGGCAGGCCGTCCATCAATCTGGATAGTCTCCCGGTTTTCCGCGCGATGGATCTCTTCCGGGCTGATCCGGATTACCCTTCGTACATGCATGGTTGGAAGCACAAAGTGACTCTCACCCACGCGCACGAGAATCCCGCGAAATCTGGCAAGAGTCAGGGGCAGGATAAGCCGAAAGATTGTTCCGATGCCCAATCGTGTTTCCACTGAGACCGATCCACCGACCCTTTGGATCTTTTCACGCACGATGGCAAGCCCCAGACCCCGGCCCGAAACTTCGGTGATCATGGGACTGGTAGAGACTCCTGACTCGAAGATAAAGGACAGCATCTGCTGCTCATCCATTTGCGTCACGTCTTTCTTTTGCACATCATGTTCTTGCCCATCATCTTTCAGCCCATTGTCGTGGGAGATTCGACCAAACTTGACCGCCGCTGTTCGCACTTTTTCAATGTCGATGCCTGCCCCATCATCCGAGATGGTGATTTCAACTTTGTCAGCACTCTTGTGAGAGATGACGATGCTGATGGCCGCCCGCAATGGTTTCCTTTGTTCTTCCCGCTGCTTCGGAGGTTCAATGCCGTGGTCGATGCAATTTCTCACCAAGTGAATTAGGGGATCCTTCATTTCTTCCAAGATCCGCCGGTCAGCCTCAATTTCTCCACCCACTATCGTCAACTCCGCCTCCTTGCCGCAGTCCCGGCAAAGGTCCCGCACCAGCCGGGGGAAGGATTCGAGGAGTATCGAAAACGGGACCATGGAGATTTGCTTCATATCTTCAGCCAACTCATCCACTCTGCGGTCGAGCACGCGGCAATCGCTTTCGAGATGTTTACTCAAAACAGCAAGTTGATTTTTGACTGAGTGCAGGATGTTCTCATTGTGTTCGAGGAAAGCTAATATCTTCGTGGCCTTAGGGCCGGTGTCTTGCCCATTGAAAGAGCGGGATTGTGGATTCAATTGCTGTTCTCCACGCAGGGACCGCTGGAGCGCCCGAGCCAGGGGACGGACCGACCCCCATTCCTTTTCCCACAGTGTGAGCCCCTGCCGGATCTCGCGTGTCTCGATTACACGCTGGGCAGCAGTTGCTTTTATGGGAATTAATTCTTCAGCTTGGCGAAGAAGCGAGTCGAGCTTCGAAGTGCTGACTCTCAGAGTTTCCGATAATCTCCGTCTCTCCCCCATTTGTCGTGGCGAAGTGGCGCTTTCAGCAGGTTGAAAGATTTGGGGCGCCAGAGAACTGTCGCTCTTGAACGGCTTTTGTCCGAGGGCGGCATCGGCAGGAGATGCAGTTTGCGTCTGAGCGGGCTGCGGAGTATTCACTCTGGCCGGTTCAATCTTGTCAGACGAAAGAAGCTCGCCCAGAGAATCAACCATCTTGTAGAGCTGATCAAAGAGCTCTTGCGAAAGTGATATCTGCTGGGCTTTCAAGCCGGCAAACAAACTTTCCAGGGACTGGCAGATGCTTTCAACTTTTATAAAGTTAACGGCGCGCGCTGCGCCTTTCAGGCTGTGCGCCTCCCGGAACACGCCTTCGATGATCTCCATCTGCTCTTCCGGTAAGGACGCCCTTTCCAACGCGATCAGACCTGAGGAGATAGCGTTGATATGCTCTTGCGCTTCCACAGTGAAAGTCGCGAGAAGTTTTTTGAGAAATTCTTTGTCCTTAGGCGTCATTCCTGCTCTCAAACCTTGTAAATGGCCACCAGCCCTTTCAGCTTTCGCCCCAGTTCGTCGATGTTTCTTGCCGCTGATTCCGTTTGCTTGGTGCTGGTAACGTTCTGAACGCTCGCCGTTTTAATGCTCTCCATCGCCATCGCCACCTGGTCCATACCGGCCATCTGTTGCTGGCAGGAGGCAGCTATCTGGGTGGCTGCCTGGGCGGCTTCCGCTATGCTCTCGGCAAGTTTTTGTACAGACTCTCCCGACTGGGCGGACTGCTGCACTCCGGCGTCAACTGCCTTGCTGCCTTGTTCGGTCACCATGACCGCCGCGTTGGTCGCCTTTTGAATCTCGCTCAAGATGCCCCGCACCTGCACCGTCGCCTGCTTGGATTGCTCCGCCAGATTTCGGACTTCTTGCGCCACTACAGCAAAGCCTTTGCCCTGCTCCCCGGCCTTGGCCGCTTCGATCGAAGCATTGACCGCAAGAAGGTTCGATTGTTCGGCAAGGTCGTTCACAGTAAGCATGATTTCCCCAATGGTCTGGCTCTGCTCGCTCAAACGAACGATGTTTTCGGCAATGGATTCCATCTGCTCCCTGATTTGCTTCATCGCCTGCACCGACTCCCCCACCGACTTCTTTCCCGTTTCCGATATCTGGGCGGCTTTCTGGGCGGTGTCTGACACAAATTTTGCTTTTTGCGCGGAGAGTTGGGCCGTCTGTTTTACCTCTTCCACTGTGGTGGTGGTCTCAGCGACGGCCGTGGCTGTCTCTGTTGCCCCCGACGCTACCTGGGTAATGGTCGCAACAATCTGCTGGGTGGAGGACGAGAGAATAGTAACGGACTCTTGGATGTCTCCCGTTACGCGTCGAAGGCTCTCCCGCATGGTCGCAAAAGCTTTTCCAAGAACATCTCTGTCGGACTTCGGTTGCAGGCTTACAGTCAAATCACCCGAGGAAATCTGCTCTGCCGCTCTGGCCATTTGCGCGAGGGAATTCACCATTCTTGTGAATGCCTCTGTCAAGACTCCTACTTCGTCTTTTCTAGGCGAGGAACGCAGCTCAACAACCAAATCGCCCAAAGCGATCTTCTGGGCAGCGGCGGAGATTTCGCGGAGCGGGCGGGCGATGTTTCGCGTGAGGAACACGCCGATTGCCGTCAGGAGCACCAGCGCGAACAGACTCCCAATGGAGATCGTCAACTCTGTAAGGCGCGCGCGGTCTTTCTCTTCGGTCAATCGTTTGTCCCGCAGACGGTTTTCTTCGTCTTCCATTTCGCCGACTAACTTTCTGATATCGTCCATTAGCTTTTTGCCTCTGTCGCTGACAACCACCTGCGCCGCCGCCGTAAATCCTTTTCCCCTCCGCAAGTCAATGGTCTCTTGAAGCTCAGCGAACTTATTGGCAACCAGCGGTTCCAGGGCAGAGAGCCGCTGCTGCTGGGACGGGTTGTCAATTGTCAATTCCCGCAGATCTTTCACCTTGCGGTCCACGATATCGCGGGCGCCTGAATAGGGCTGGAGGTAGCGGTCTTCACCCGTGATGATGTAGCCGCGCTGGCCGGTCTCAGCATCCTTGAGGGACGACAATACTTCCTGAAGCCGGGTGATCACTTCGTGCGTGTGCTGCACCCACTCTGCAGAATCAATGAGCTTGACCGTGCTGCTATAGGACACTCCACCCACGACCACGAGCACGGCCAAGGCGACGCCGAAACCTAAGCCAATTTTGCTTCCGATAGACCACCGCATCTAGCCCTCCTTGCCGGGCATTCAAGTAGTCCAGTTCCTGCTTTCGTCCACGATAATCTTCTCGTCTGACAGGATCTTGCCGGCATCAAGAACCACCAGAGGATCTTTCGTAATTCCCTTTAGATACTCCTCGCGGATACCGGTCAGGGTTGGAAGGGAGGTGTGAAGTTCGTGGAGCGCAATGGACCTGACACCAAGAATGGCGTCCGCCAGAATGCCAACTTCCATTTGATTTGCTTGGACAATAATGACTTTGTTCAAATCGGTCAGGCCTTTCTCCGGGAGATCGAAGAGCTTCTTGATGTCGATAATGGAAAGTACCTGACCCCGCACATTCGCAAGACCCAGGACAAAAGGTGGGGTGCAGGGCAGCGCCGTAAACTCGCTCAGCGGATGGATCTCGCGAATGTAACTTAATTCAATGCCATAATGTTCAGACGCCAGAAGGAACTCCACGACATCCATCGATTTTAGAGGCGCTTTTTCTCTCTTGTGCGTGGCCAGCAACCGGGCCCGTGCACGAAGAGTTCTCTGCTTCTCTTCACGCGACGGGTTCAGCTTTTGCGCCAGGGCAGCCCGGGAAGCCTCCAGTCGCTGGTGGAATCCCGCCCAGTCAATTCCTCCAGTTTCTTGCGTATCCTGATGTGGATCGGTTCGTGCTTCAGTCATTTGGTTGTTTTCAGTTATCGAATTGCTGTCTGTTAAGTTTGCCGTTGCAAGCTTCTTCCAAGCCCATGACCAATCGGCTGGCCAGGTTTTTCGCCGCCTTGTGCCATGATCGTTCTTAGTTCTCCCACAGAGAGTCCGTCGGATTCCGGCACAATGTCTTCCGGCGCATACCAGGACAAAAGGAGCAGGGTATTCTCAAAGTGCTTTGTCGATTCTCGAAGCTTTCCTTGCCTCAAAGCGAGATTGCCAAGACCGAAATGGCCAAGGACAAACCGCGGATCTACATAGATCGCCCGCTTCAGCGATAGGATGGCCTCGTCAAACAAACCCTGTTCCTGCAAAATCATGGCGCGCAGGTGGTGAACGGGCGCAGCCATTTTGTCGGATGCAATTGCCTCATCGCACCAGGAGAGGGCCGTTATAAGGTTTCCCTGGTTGGCATAAGAACGCGCCAGCAACAGCATGGCTTGCGCATTACCTGGATCCAGTGACAGGAGCGCGACAAGCATCTGCTCTGCCTCCTCATAGCGTCCCTGCCGATGGAGGTATGAGGCTTGCTCATACGAAGCTGCCGGTAGATGGTTGTTCTCTGAACGCAGCTCATGTTCCACGCCCGTTTGAACACCCTCGAGAACCTTGCCGTGATCCATGGTGTCAATCGGCTTATTGAGGAACTGAGCGCTTGTGTATGCTTCATCGTATCCGCCAAGACGATGGGCAGGGCCCATGTGCGCGTGCGTGGATCGCTTCTGGTAAAGCGTGGTACCGGCAAGACTAACACCGGCAAACGCAGAGTAAAGCGTGGCGGAGGTTTCAATCGGACTCACGATCAGCCAGCCGCCCTCTCTCAGCGACCGGTGGAACCGGTCGATCGCTTTTTTCATTGCCTCGGGCGTGAAGTACATCAGCACATTGCGGCAAAGAATGATGTCCATGGCGTTTGTTCCGCCCCATACCGAAGGACAATCGTCATCCGCCAAGTTGCAATATGCGAACGTGACCATCGTCTTGATGCCAGGGACAAGGGAGCGACGTCCATGTGCAGCCGCCCTGAAGTATGTGTGTCTGACCCACGCAGGAGTGCCGCGAAATGACCACTCCCCATAGGTCCCTTCAGAAGCTCTTCGAAGCGATCGAGCGTTCAAGTCCGTCGCCAGAATTGTTACTTTCCAGTCGGGCAGGCAAGCAAACAACCTGCTGAGTATGATCGCAATTGAATAGGGTTCTTCACCCGTAGCACACCCTGCGCTCCATATCCTGAGCTCCCGGTCACTGCTGGCTTTGCGTGCACAAATAATGTCGGGAACAATGCATTGCTCGATAGTTTCCAGAGCGGCCTTTTCCCGAAAAAAATAGGTCTCACCTACCGTAAGATGATTTGCCAGTACTTCCACCTGGCTCTGCGCAAGGGTGAAAGACAGCATTTCGTGGACGTAAACTTCGATGTCTTGAAAGCCACATTCCTGGGAGGCTACACATATCATGCGCTCCAGATCGTGCCACCGCTCTCTCGGAAAATGAAGGCCGAAGTGGTTTGCAACGAAATCTCTGAGCTGCGCCAGCAGCGTGGGTGATATCTTCGCTGTCATTTTCTGCCTTCAGATTGGGCCAAAAGATCTTGCAGTTGAGTCTCTTCCGTATAGGAAAGAAAACTATTCAAGTCATGGATAAACAGGATGCCATCTTCAAACTCGGCAATGCCTTCTACATATTCTGTGCCAGGTACGATGTCCTCTGCCCGCGCAATCTCCTCTTGTGGTTTTTCGATAACTCCAGTCACTGAGTTGACCATCAGCGCAACAGTGCGCGTAGAAGTGTCAGCAATAATGAACTGGTCGTTCAAGCTGGGTTCATTTTCTGCAAGCCCGAAACGTCTTCGCACATTCAATACTGGAATGATTCTTCCGTGTAAATCGATCACGCCGAGCACAGCCGCCGGCGATTTTGGCAGGGGGGTCACTTCCACTATACGCACGACTTGCTGGACGCTCGCAAGGCTAAGCGCATATTGCTGTTCACTGATCTTGAAGGTCAATAGATGATTCAGCACAACAATTCAACTCTAAGCAGAACCTTCGGTAAGCTCTAGCTCATTTCAGTCGATTTTGCATAGTTTAGGGTGCAAGTTAAATACATTGTGCGCCAGAGTTGCGAAATTGGATAGTGTTTTATTGGCAGTGTTATGGCTTGGATTTGATAATTAAAGAAGCTTAATAACCATGCAGGGAATATCTTATGAATTCGATAAGCAAACTATAGTCTCACCCATAGTTTTAACTTCTCTCATTGTAAAAGTTAAAATATAGTAGACTCCTGGTTAAGAAGCCTCTTAACATTCTTGAAAGCACATCAACGTCGGGTGTAGTTAAAAGTGCGAGTCAACTTTAATCCCGACGGTCTATCCGCGCGCCAAGCGAGGGTAGAAACCGCAGCCGACACCGGCGCCGATGATGCGACTACGGCGAACATGCGCATTGGATGGAGTGCGTGCGCAGCCGTAAGAAGCCCAACGCCGACATTGAGGCAGGCTACAGCCATTCGGTTGCTTTGTGCATGACCATCGCGGTCATCCAAACCGGACAGCGCATCACTTTCGATGATGCTAAACAAGAGGTCGTAGTCGGAGCAGCGAATGGCCGTGGGTAACCTCAGGGAGCTTCCAACATGATGAACCGTCTCGCAACGTTTCTCCTATTATTAAGTGTCGTTAGCGCCGCGCAAACTACGGACCAGATGAAACGCCCGCGCATTCTAGGTGTTTCCCACATGGCGGTGTTCGTCAGCGATTTGCAAAAGGCCCGCGCATTCTATAAGGACTTTCTGGGGTACGAAGAACCCTATACGCTGAAGCGCGAGGATGGCTCAGACCGGATAGCGTTTATCAAGATCAACGAAGACCAGTATCTTGAACTATTTGCAGAAACCCCTAAGCAGGACGGTCAGCTCAATCACATCTCATTCTTCACCGATTCAGCCGAAGCCATGCACGCTTATTTAGCTTCCAAGGGTGTGAAAGTGCCGGAAAAAGTTGGCAAAGGCAAGATAGGAAACTTTAACTTTAACATTACCGATCCCGACGGGCACACGGTGGAAATCGTCCAGTACGAGCCTGATAGCTGGACACGGCGCGAAAAGGGAAAACACATTCCTGATACGCGTATTTCAAGTCACATGGCCCATGTTGGTGTGCTGGTCGGCCCTCTCGATCCAGCCATGAAGTTTTATCGGGATATTCTGGGCTTTCAGGAGTTCTGGAGGGGCAGCGCTTCGGGCAAGATGCTAAGTTGGGTAAATATGCGAGTGCCGAATGGAGATGATTACCTCGAATTCATGCTGTACTCAACGCCACCGGATGCTGCGCAAATGGGTGCCAAGAACCATGTTTGTCTGATCACGCCCGACATCGAGAAGGCTGTAGCTACACTGGAGGCCCGCCCGGCAAGAAAGAACTATGCGCGGCCAATTGAGATCAAGATCGGTGTGAATGGAAAGCGCCAAGCGAACCTCTTTGATCCGGATGGTACCCGCATCGAGTTGATGGAACCAAATACCGCTGATGGAAAGCCGGTGCCTCCATCCACGGCTCCCGCGCCAAAATGAGGGCCTATATGTCTTGCCTGCAATTGCTGTTGCATCGAGTTAGGCTCGAAGGTTTAACGTTCTCCAAATAGAATGGGTTCCGATGCTTGAAGAAGTGACTGTGAACGATTCAGAAACAGTTAATGCGCCTCGGAATGTCAGCATACGCACCTTGTTGGTTCTGCTTTACTGCGTATTTGCCCTTACAGGTGTTCTCACAGCTTTACCTGGCCCGTGGCTGCCTATCCTGTCAAAAAAGTGGATGCTGACTGACACCCAGACTGGATCGGTCATTGCTGCGCAATTTCTCGGAAATATGATTGGCTGTGTTTTTGCTGTCCGAAAACTCCGATCAAGTCTGTTTCTTGGATTGGCCCTGATGTTGCTGGGTACCTGCGGTTTGGCGTTTCTTCGTTGGCCTGCTTTGCGAGTTGGTTTTTTTTGCTATGGTATCGGTCTCGGACTCTCAATTCCCGCCACAAATTTGCTGGTTGCCACCCTGCTGCCCGCTCGGCGGGCAGTTTCCCTGAGCTTATTGAATTGCGTGTGGGGAGTTGGGGCCATCTCTTGCCCGACCCTTATTCAGATTGCGCAGAGATTTGGCTCGGTTGAGGGCATGCTCCTAGCTCTTGGACTAGGGGCAGGGATTCTCCTCATTTTATTGGCAGCTTGTCACTGGCCAGAACTGGTGCCCAACACGCAACCGTATCCAAGGCGTACATCTTCGTTGAAACATCTCTTGATTTTTGCAGTTCTGTTTTTTCTCTATGTGGGCGCCGAGACATGCATTGCGGGTTGGATCACTATTTATGCGCAGAGGAGTTTTGCCGAGTTTTATGTATTCACACCATCGACGGTGACTTATTTCTGGGCAGCGCTGATCTTGGGACGGGCAGCGAGCGCCTATGTGCTCCGATGGACGGGTGAGAGTAGCCTTTATACAGCATCAGTTGCATTGGGATTGGGGGCCCTTGTTTTGGTCCTCGAAGGGCATTCACTGGCAGCTATAATTCTGGGCACAATACTCACTGGTTTGGCGCTTGCCCCAATCTTTCCACTGCTGTTGTCGTTTGCCTCAGGGCCTCTGCTTTCAAGAAAAAATGGTGGCTGGGTATTTGCTTGCGCCGCTCTTGGAGGGGCCGTCTTACCGTGGGCGACTGGGAAGATCTCAACGATTTACTCGCTTCATTCAGGCCTGATGATTCCCTTGGCAGCGCTGTTCTCGCTATTGATGGTCAGTTTTTGGTTGCCGCATTTCACTGAAAGAAGGCAGGCTTTGGCTTAATGTCACTTACTTTTCGTGGGATGAGTATCAATTTCTTCCTCTAAAATGCGCTGTCTTCCTGAAGGCGCGTTTTTTGCGCCTGAAGGACCCCGAAAATGCGTAAATATTTCACGTCAGATTAAGCGGCAACTCGGCGAGGCTCGATTTTCCAGCCATAAACCAGAAGCGAGCAGCCCACAGGTCATATAAATCGAACGCACAGCCGATGTACCCTTGAAAAGTAAGTGACATTAGGCTTTGGTGGCGTCGATGCGATAAAGAAACCCACGTACTCACGCATCTGGCTTGCCAGAACGCACTGCATCCTTTTGGCGTTACTTCCTTGACTTTCTGGCCAAAAAGTGCAGAAATAGCGAGATCGATAACACTCTACCAAAACGTTTTGGATATAAACTTTGTGCTGCGGTGATTTGCTGAATATTCCGGTAGCGGACCATTCCCCAATGAGGTCAAGCTGCAAGAGGTCTCACAATGATTTCAACGAGTCATAATGAAGTTCTCAATTTATTTCGACGCCCTTTTCCAAGAGCCAGAATACTGTGTTTGTTTTTTTGCCTCGCCTTCCAGGCGGCTGCGCTTCATGCCTCCGATAAGATTCCCCAGGCTGCATGGCGCCGTCCCCTGGGAGAGCCTCTTGCGACAGCCAATAGCAAGAAACCGGAAATCAAAGACATGATTGATGACGGCTATTGGCAAGGCGCGCCGGTCGGAGGGTTTGGAGCCGGGACATTCTCACGAAGTTACAGGGGTGATTTTGTCCGTTGGCATTTGAAGACTGGCGCCCATAAATACGAAAGCATACCGGCAAATCAATTCAGCGTTTTTATGAAGCCCGAGGGAGAAAGCAAGGGTGTGGCAGAGGTCCTTTATGCGGGCAAGCCACGGACCAAGAGCCTTGCTGCATGGAACTGGAGTTACCCGGCAGGGGCCGGCGAATATGCCGCTCTTTATCCCAAGTCATGGTTTGATTACCGGGCGCCGGAACTCCCTGTGCATCTTGTCCTGGAGCAATTCTCACCTATTTTGCCCGGCAACTATGAGGAAAGCAGTTATCCAATAGCTTTGTACAATTGGTATGCCACCAATGATACCCAGCAGACTGTTACCGTATCGATCATGTTTTCCTGGACAAACATGATCGGCTGGTTCCGTGACAATAGCCCGAATTTTGAAAACCAGATCAACGTACAAAACACGAATCGGTTTCACAGTGAGCCAATGGGAAATGGCTCAGTCATGAAGGGCATCATTTTTGACCGCCTTGGAAAAGGGAACATGGCACATGAAGATTGGGACGGCCAGTTTGCCATTGCGGCCCTCCAGTCTCCGGGTGTCGAAGTAAGTTATCTGAATATTTTTTCTCCGCAAGGAGATGGAGGAGAAGTGTGGCGACCCTTTTCCACCAATGGTTTACTTCCCAATAGGAACGTGAATTATGCCAGCAGTGGCGAACAACTGGCGGGGGCCATTGCGGTCAGATTTACCATCCATCCGGGAGAGAGGAAGGCCATTCCGATGGTCCTTGCATGGGACCTGCCGGTTGTCCAATTTGGGCTGGGCCGGAAATGGCTGCGCCGTTATACCGACTTTTTTGGCGCGAGCGGTAAACATGCATGGGAGATTGCGGCCACCGGATTTCGTGAAGGCGAGAAATGGGGACGGCAGATCGACCAGTGGCAGGCAAAATATATAAATGACGATTCAAAGCCGCTGTGGTATCGCGGCATGTTGTTCAACGAGATGTATACCGTGGCCGACAGCGGAACGGTATGGGCGCGCGAACTAAAAGGACCTAACCCTCCAGCCCGTCGCAACAATGACCCGGGTAATATTGCCGGCACTGTATTTTCTTCCCTGGAATGCTTTGACTATCCTTTTTACGGCACGTTGGATGTCCGTTTTTATGGTTCCATGCCGCTCGTCAAGTTTTGGCCGGCCCTCGAAAAACAGGAAATGCGCGAATTTGCCGCGACGGTTCCGCAAGAAAACAAGCAACAATATCTCTGGCTGTGGAAGCTGGAGACGGAGAAGCAATTCGAACTTACAGACCGTAAAGTGGCGGGAGCATTGCCACACGATCTTGGCAATCCGGTGGAAGATCCGTTCATTGAGATCAACCAGTACCAGTGGCAGAGTTCCAGCCACTGGAAGGACTTGAACACCAAGTTTGTGCTGCTGGTGTGGCGCGACTATGCGCTTACCGGAAAAGACGACAAAAAATTTCTTCAATCAACTTATCCATCCGTGCTTCAGTCCATGGAATATATGCGCCAGTTCGACAAGAATGGAGACGGCATCATTGAAAATGGAGGTTTCCCCGACCAGACCTATGATGTATGGGTGACGCGCGGCGTGAGCGCTTATAGTGGCGGCCTTTATCTGGCCGCTCTGCGGGCCACCGAGGAAATTGCGCGTACCCTAGGAGACCAGGCCACGGCCCAGAAGTATAAAGATCTTTTTCACAGGGCCCAATCCAGCTATATCAAAAAGCTCTGGAATGGCGAGTATTTTAACTATGACCTCGATAGCACTTATCATGACAACATCATGGCCGACCAACTCGCAGGGCAGTGGTATGCCAATCTGACCGGATTGGGCGACATTGTTCCCCTCGAACAGCGCCGGTCTGCCCTGCACAAGATTTTCGATTTCAATGTCAAGAAGTTCTCGAATGGGGAATTAGGCGCAATCAACGGAATGGGCGCTGATGGAAGCGTGCTCACTGCCAATGAACAAGTCCAGGAAGTATGGACGGGCACCACTCTTGCACTGGCTTCCGAGATGCTGGCTGAGGGTATGACCGACGAAGGTTATGAAACTGCCAAAGGTATATACAACGGCGTCTATGAAAAATTCGGTTATTGGTTCCGCACTCCGGAAGCTTGGGGGACCGACGGGCACTACCGCGCCAGCATGTACATGCGCCCTGGGGCGATATGGTCAATGGAAATCGTAAGTGAAGGAGTAAAGAGCCGTCTCAGCGCGGAGGCGCATAAGCGCGTAGAAGATCCAAAAAGATCACACCATGCGGCAATGCCGCAACCAAAGGAAAAACCAACTTCTTACCGCTGATTTTGCGCGGATGAATGCTGAAATCTTTGAAACACCAAGACAGCGAGGACGCAGAGAAAACCAAAACCTTTATGCTAAACCGGCTTCAGCGCTGCACGGAAACCATCTGACCTTTTGGAGGCAATTGCCCGGTTTGGCCCTGTAGATTCGCGGACAATCAGTTCGGGCTCAACCAGAATTTCTTTTGGAACTTCTTTGCCATTCAGACGGTCCAGCAGAGTCTGTGCCGCAATTTCCGCCATTTTCTGCAATGGCTGGCGGATGGTCGTGAGACTCGGATTTTGAAATGCAGCGCTATTGACATCGTCAAATCCAACCACCGAAACGTCCTCTGGAATTTTGAGTCCCGCTTCTCGCAGAGAACGAATTGCGCCGATTGCCGAAAAATCGTTATAGGCAAAGACGGCGGTAAATTCCTTCTTCTTCTGCAGGAATTCCTGCATAACCGGATAAGCGACTAACGGTGAAAATGTATCCATGGTTAGTTGGAGAGTCAATTCCGGCAAAATTCGAATGCCCAGCCGTGGTGCGATTTGCTGGATCGCTCTCCAACGCTCTTCAGAATCCGCGCTGAATGGCTGCCCCTTCATGAACACAATGCGTTTGTGGCCAAGCTGGGCAAGATGCTGCAAAGCCAGAGTAGCTGCACGGTCGTGGTCCAAAATTATGTTGGTAAGGTCGGGTAGTTTCGTATGTCCGGAAATCGCAACTGCGGGCAGGGGCAACGGCTTCTCGAGGGCGGTATCAATAATAATGAAGCCCTCTACAGATCTTTCCATCAGAATTTTGGGATATTCTTCCAGCAGATCTGGCCGGCGACGGTGCGTCGCCACAAAATAAAAATATCTTTGTTGAATTAGATATTCGCCAATCGCATTGAGCAACAACGCACCGTATCCCTCACTTACCTCCGGCGCAAGGATTCCTACGGTAAAGCTGCGCTTGTTTTTGAGAGACCGCGCGATGTGGTTCGGCCGATAATTCAGCTTCCTGGCTGCAGCAAAAATGCGGTCCTGGGTTTCCTGGGGAATCTCGCTTGCCCTGGGAACTCCATTGAGGACAACTGAGATTGTTCCCGGAGTTAAATCCAGATAGTCAGCTAAAACCTTCAAATTGACGACTGAAGACGATTTAGTCTTACCCACCCTCCGTCGGGGCATCTCGGTATCTCCTTTGTTTTCTGGCTCTGAGGGGGGAAGTTTTCGATCTCTGGGAATCCATGATCGCTAACTTAACCTATTTTAATTCAGGTGTCGCGTATATAGCCATGTCCAATTGTCCCCCGGAAATATTCTTGACAATTCCATTGAAAAGAGAGAGCATCTCATCGTCGTTTACCAAATCGATTTGGTAAAGGATTTGACAAAGCTACAGCGCCACCGGAGTTACTGCTGCTAACTCTAGCGGTATGAATCCGGTTGCGGCCTGCTCTTCAAATCAGCGGAACTCTCTGCCAGTCATGGCGGTGTAGCTCCGGTAACCCGCTCCAGAGGCGGGGGGAACGCAGTTCTGGCCCCGTCCTAAAACTTTCAACTCTTATCGCCTGGGACGTGGTCCAAAACGAGCAATCAGCCTGGACGCCATCTCCTTGCCGTATCGGTGCCAATGCCCGAGTACGCTCGCCTATTTCCGTAAAGGTGAACTGAGCGGCCGCAAGGTGTTTGTGCCTTGTTGCCACTTTGGTTCGATTGGCAATACGCGGACAACTCTTATCACGAATCGTCGGCAAGCCAGTTTTCAGTTGCCTTCACTTTGTTCCGCTGCGGCACAACGCGGAAACCGTTTTGCGAAATAGGAGCTAGAGATGAATCAAGACAGAGCAAGTGCAATCGCCGTAAACGTTCTCGCTGGCAATGTTCATGTTTGCAGGGGCAGGCAGCGCAGCCCATTCCAGGAAACATCCCGGTGCATTGCAGTTTTGGCGATGCTTGCGCTAGGGATGAGCTTGCTTTCGACGACTGCTTTCTCGCAATCGTATACCTGGAAGAATGTCGACACCAGTGGCGGGGGCGGGTTCATCCCGGGTATCGTCTTCAATCCCAGCCAGCAGAACCTGATCTATGTGCGCACCGATATTGGCGGTGCTTACCGTTGGGACTCCGTCAACAGCCGTTGGGTCCCGCTGATGGATTGGGTGGGATTCGATGACTGGAACACCCTCGGAGTAGAAAGCATCGCTACCGATCCGGTTGATCCCAACCGTCTCTATATCGCCGCAGGAACTTACACAAACTTCTTCACTTCCGCAAATGGCGCCATCTTGCGCTCTACGGACCAGGGCAATACTTTTGCCCGCACCAATTTGCCCTTCAAGCTGGGCGGCAATATGCCCGGACGCTCCATGGGCGAGAGGCTGGCAATTGATCCTAACCTGGACAGCATTATCTACTTTGGCGCCCGCAGTGGTAACGGCCTATGGAAGAGCGCCGACTTCGGCGTGACGTGGAACAAAGTCACCAGTTTTACTGCTGTTGCCACTTATGTCCAACTGGCTGGCGATGTCTATCTCGGCGATACCGACGGAGTAGTTTGGGAAGTCTTTGATCCCCGCACAGGTACTCCTGGCCACGCCACCCAGACCATCTATGCGGGCATTGCGGACAAAGGCAACAGTATTTTTCGCAGCACCGATGGCGGCGCCACTTGGGCGGCAGTTCCTGGCCAGCCCACTGGCTTCCTGCCTCATCACGGAGTGTTGTCTTCGGATGGCACGTTGTACATCACGTACAGCAATAACGCCGGACCGTACGATGGCACCAGCGGCGATGTTTGGAAGCTCAACACAGGGACTGGAGTTTGGACAAAAATCAGTCCGATACCTTCTACAGATACCGCCAACGACTACTTCGGATATGGCGGCCTGGCGGTCGACGCGCTACATCCGCAGACCATCATGGTTTCTGCTTTGAATTCCTGGTGGCCCGACACTATTTTCTTTCGTAGTACCGACGGCGGAACTACCTGGACCAGGATCTGGAATTTTACAAGCTATCCCAGTCGTAGCTTGCGGTACACGCAAGATATCACGCTGGCCCCATGGCTGAACTTTGGCAACACCAATCCGGTTCCGCCCGTGCCTTCGCCCAAGCTGGGCTGGATGGTTGGAACCATGGCCATCGACCCGTTCAACTCCGACCACATGCTGTACGGGACCGGCGCCACCCTTTATGGGACGAACAACCTGACTGCGTGGGATGCGAACAACACCATTAGCGTAACGGTACAAGCGCAGGGTATAGAAGAGGCTGCGGTCACGGACTTGATCAGCCCGCCCTCGGGCGCGCATCTGTACAGTGCTTTAGGCGATATTGGCGGTTTCCGTCATGACGATCTTACCAAGTCGCCGGCGGCGATGTATTCCGTGCCTTTCGCCGGCACCAATACCAGCATTGACTATGCCGAACTCACGCCCAACTTCATCGCTCGGGTTGGCAACGGGAACCCAACTGCTAATCCTCCTGTCCGGAGTTCTGCCTTCACTTTTGATGGCGGCAATAACTGGTTCCAGGGAAACAATGATCCGTCTGGTCTTGCCGCCAACAGCGGAGGGACCATTGCGGCGGCAGCAGATGCCAGCCGCGTAGTATGGAATCCTTCGGGCCTGGGAGCGTTTTTTTCAACTGACAATGGCAATACCTGGATTGCTTCCGCCGGCCTTCCGGCTGGTGGCAGGGTAGCTTCCGATCGCGTGAATCCCAAGAAGTTCTACGGCTTCGCCGGCGGCAAATTCTACGTCAGCACAGACGGTGGCGCGAGTTTCACAGCATCAGCAGCCACTGGTCTGCCGGCGGCCGGAGACTCGTTCCGGTTGAAAGCTGTGCCTGGCCATGAGGGTGATATCTGGCTGGCTGGTGGCAGCAACGGGAGTGGCGTCTATGGTTTATGGCACTCCACCAACAACGGCGCTACCTTCATCAAGTTGGCGAATGTGGACAAAGCCGACAACATCGGCTTTGGTATGCCGTCCTCACAGTCATACGTGGCCCTGTACACCAGCGCACAGATTGGCGGAGTGCGCGGCATATTCCGGTCCGATAATGCGGGAACAACCTGGGTGCGGATCAACGATGACCAACATCAATATGCGATCACCAGCGCAGCCATTACCGGTGATCCGCGGATTTTTGGGCGAGTGTATTTCAGCACCAATGGGCGCGGAATCATTTATGGCGACCCGAACGCAGGACCGGTAACGCCTGACTTTTCGTTGTCCGGCAATCCCTCAAGCGTCACGATTAACACTGGCGCGAGCGGAACCAGCGCGATCACGGTAACCCCCACTGGGGGCTTTACCGGCAGCGTGGCCTTAAGCGCCAGTGGATTGCCCAGTGGAGTCACCGCGACCTTCAGTCCCGTCACGACGAGTGGAGCTAGCACCTTAACCCTGACTGCCGCCACCACCGCGGCGACTGGCCCATCTACAGTAACGATCACAGGCACTGGTGGGGGACTTACGCGTACCACCATAATCAACCTGACAGTAACGGCGCCACCGCCACCCAACTTCTCGCTCTCGGCCAGCCCCGCGAGTGTGACCGTCAATCAAGGCGCAACCGCCAGCAGTGTGGTCACCGTGGCCCCTGTTGGTGGATTCGCCAGCAGCGTGGCCTTGAGCGCCAGCGGTCTGCCCAGCGGTGTAACTGCTGCATTCAGCCCCGCCTCAACAACTGCAACCAGCACTGTGACCTTCACAGCGTCCAGCACGGCAGTGGCAGGAACAGCCACAGTAACCATTACTGGAACCGGTGGCGGCCTTACTCGGACCACGACCCTGTCTCTCACGGTGAGCACCGGGAGCGGAGGAGGAACGGGCGGAGTGACAGTGACTTCGGTCATCAACTCCAATGGCACCTTCTTCAACGATGAAGGAGTCAAGCTGAGCAACACGGCCACCATCACGTCGCTCTCTATGACCATCACGATTCAGGCCACCACGGGCGTTACCTTCAGCGGCCAATACAACACTGTGGGAGGCCAGATAACCCAGGGCCACAGCAGTACCGCTACGGCGATTACCTGCCAGTACACCTTGTCGTCCGGTCAGACACTGGCGCCGGGGACGAATTGGTTATTTGCCGCGCAAACCGGCGGCAACGGGACGATCCACCCGACCAGCAGAGACACGTTCAGCGTTACTTACACCACCGGAGGCGCCACGTTTACCCAGAGTGGGCACTTCTGATTTCAACCGGCCCGGCTAGCGCCAGTTTTCGGCGACAGCCTGGCCGCCAGGCCATCGCGATTGATTAGGGCGGGACAGAAAGACTGTGGTTGGCAAACGCACAATGCCGAACAGATCCAAATTCCGAAAAAGATTGGAGAGTTACCATGCAAATTCGTTGGTTGTCCAAATCATTGCTTGCAGCCATGCTCATGCTTTTAGCAGCAGGCAACGCGCTGAGCGCTTTTGCCCAACAACATGTCAGCAATCCGTTTGTCGGCGCAACGCAATATATAAACCCCGATTACACCAAAGAGGTCCAAGCTGTCGCCGCGACGATTTCCGACCCGGTGCTCAAAGCACAGATGAATACAGTGACAACCTACCCAACGGCCATCTGGCTGGACCGTATTGCAGCCATCGCAGGTAATTCAGCCGGTGGCGGCCGTCTGGGTCTGCAGGAACAACTGGACGCCGCCGTGGTGAAACAGCAGGCCGCCGGCCAGCCAGTCCTCGTTACTCTCGTTATCTATGACCTCCCTGACCGCGATTGCGCAGCCCGCGCATCCAATGGCGAACTGAGCATCGCCGCCAATCCGCCGGCACAGCCATTGGACGGTTTGACAACGTATGAAACGCAGTACATCGATGTCATCGCCGGCGTATTGAAGAATCCCAAGTATGCCAATCTTCGTTTCGTACTAGTGATCGAGCCGGATTCTCTTCCGAATCTCGTAACCAACACGGGCAAAAGCTTTACCATCGCGAACTGCCAACTGGCGCAGTCATCGGGTGTCTATGTCAAGGGCATCCAGCACGCGATCAATGCATTTCATCCCATTACCAACGCCTATCTCTACCTTGATATAGGGCATTCGGCCTGGCTCGGCTGGCCGGACAACGCAAGCGCAGCCGTGACTTTCTTTACTACAGTGGTCAGTGGCGCCACCGGGGGCCTGGGTTCGATTGATGGTTTTATCGACAACACGGCGAACTACACGCCGTTAAAAGAACCGTTCATTGATGTGAACCAGACTTTTAATGGGAACAAGATCATCTCGGCCAATTTCTACTCATTTAACGCCACGGTCGATGAAGCCGGTTACGCAACAGAGCTCCAGGGTCTCTTCCGGGCCAATGGATGGCCTGTGACCAGCACCAATTTCATAACCGATACGTCGCGCAATGGCTGGGGCGGCCCGAACCGGCCGGCCGCGGCGAGCACCAGCACGGACCTCAATACGTATGTAGACGCCAGCAGAATCGACCGCCGCAACCACCGAGGCCAGTGGTGCAACCAGAGCGGCGCCGGGATGGGCATTCCACCGCTGGCCGCCCCTCCTAATTTTCCCCAGTTCCAGGCCTACGTCTGGATCAAGCCGCCGGGAGAGTCCGACGGCACTTACCCCGGCAGCGCCAATCAAAATGGCGCCATTCATGCCGACCCGAACTGCGATCCTGCCCAGACGAATCCACTGGCTGGAAATACCCTGACCGGCTCGATAGCAAACTCGCCGCCTGCAGGAAATTTCTTCGCGGCTGAGTTCATTCAGAACATCCAGAACGCCTTCCCGGCGGTTCCGGCGGATACCAATCCAAGCTTTAGCATCTTTGGCACCGGCACGAGTGTTATGCAGGGGGCCACGGCCACCACGTCCATCACAGTTTTGCCGGTGAATAACTTTGGTGGTGCTGTGAATCTCACCATCAGTGGACTGCCCACGGGCGTGACTGCAAGTTTTAGCCCTGCCTCGATCGCCAATGGCTCCGGCATCAGCACACTGACCTTCACTGCCGCTGCCAATGCTCCGGCTACCGCCCCTCCAACGCCCGTAACCGTCACGGTGACTGGGAACAGCGGTGCGATTACCAAGACGGCAACCTTCACCCTCACCGTGGTTGGGAGGCCTGATTTCTCGGTGTCGGCCACGCCGGCAAGCATAAGTATCGCGGCCGGGACGAACCCCACGAGCACGATCACGGTGGCCTCCCTCTTCGGCTTCACGGGCAGCGTATCGCTCTCGGCGAGTGGTCTGCCAACTGGCGTGAATGCCAACTTCAGCCCCTCCTCGGTCAACGGCAGCGGCGCCATCGTTGTGAATTTCACTGCCCAAACAAGTACTCCGACCGGTACCACGAACATCTCCATAGTGGGAACCAGCGGTACGCTTGTGCATGCCGCCACGATCGCTCTTACCGTTACCGGTCCTGATTTCACCCTCTCGGCGAATCCTGCAAGCGTCGTAGTTGCCCAAGGAAAGTCCGCGACCAGCACGATCACTGTTACTCCGGGCGGCGGCTTTAATGGCAACGTGGCATTGAGCGCCAGTGGCTTGCCAACCGGCGTCACGGCGAGCTTTGCTGGCAATGTCGTTACCTTCGCCGCGTCGAACACCGCCACCACCGGAATTGTGACAGTGACCATTACCGGAACCAGCGGAGCGCTCTCACGCACTACGCGCATCTCTCTGGCCGTTACCAACGGACAACCTGATTTCTCTCTATCGGCGAATCCCCCAAGCGTGTCTGTCACTCAGGGTGGGACTGCAACCAGCACCATCATCGTTACCCCCATCAGCGGGTTCAATGGCGCCGTTGCGTTTGTCGCCAGCGGTCTGTCGGCGGGTGTGACCGCGAGCTTTACAGGCAATATCGTTACGTTCTCTGCATCTGCCACTGCTGCCACCGGAACGGCGAGCGTGACCATTACGGGAACCAGCGGCGCGCTCACTCACACGGTCGTGGTCCCTCTCACGGTAACCGGCATAGGAGGAGACTTCTCGCTCACTGCCGCTTCTGCAAGTATGACTGTCAACCAAGGATCGACAGCCACCAACACCATCACTGTCACTCCGTCCGGGGGTTTTAGCGGCAGTGTGGCCTTGACCGCCACCGGGCTGCCTAGCGGCGTTACCGCTGCGTTTAGCCCAGCCTCAACCACAGGAACCAGCACTCTGACACTCTCGGCTTCGAGCACCGCCACTTTAGGAGTTGCGACGGTCACCGTCACCGGGACGAGTGGCGCTCTCACCCACACCGCGACCATTACCGTCACCGTGAATCCACCACAGGTCGGCAACGGCGGTGTGACCGTCATGTCCGTCATCAACTCCAACAGCGCCTTCTTCGATGATGAAGGAGTCAAGTTGGCCAATACGGGCGCCATTACGGCCCTCACAGTCACGATTACTGTCCAGGCCACGACGGGCGTTACATTCAGTGGACAATACAACACTGTGGGAGGATCAATCCTGCAATCCCACAGCAGCACCGCTTCGGCGATCACATACCAGTACACGTTGGCGGCCGGTCAAACACTATCGCCTGGGACGGGCTGGTTATTCGACGCGCAGATGGGTGGTACTGGAACGCTCCACCCAACGAGCGGCGACACCTTCACTGTTACCTACACCACCGGAGGAGCTGCCTTCACTCAGAGTGGGCACTTCTGAGCAACGCTGGCTGGGCTGCCGCCGGGTCTCGTACCCGCGCGGCAGCCGCAATCGGAGAAGAGAAGTCCGGTAGTGGGACGTCATGACAATCGAACTGGCGACGCACCAGCCCCGCAGGGGCGGCCGAGAGTAGCCCAGTACGTCGGGCCAGCGTGGGCGCTTTGCGCACACGCTGGCTCGTAAGTGCTGGGTATCGAAAGAAAGAGCAACTTTCCTTGCGCCGCAGGCCCGCGCGCAGCGAGGCGGAGCACGATCTATAAAACGATATTCGATAGTCGCGCCGAAAAGCAGTTCGAAACATTGGGGGGCTTTTAGCTCTCGGTCAATTGCACTGGAAACGCTTGTGAGAATTTAAAAATGACCCACTATCAAAATCCGAAATCAACATCCCCACCAACAGAAATTGAAAGGAGAACCTCAATGCGAAACTTCATGGCACATGAAAAATCCGCCGTCCTGTTCCTCGCCCTGCTTTGCATGACAGTGCTTGCCCCGGCCCAAACGGCGGGAACGGGCTACTGGCATACCAGCGGAAACCAGATCCTCGATTCCAATAATCAACCCGTCCGTTTGGCTGGTGTCAACTGGTATGGGTTCGAGACACCCGACCATCTTATTCATGGCCTCTGGGCCCAGGACTACAAGACCATCCTGAACACCATCAAGAACAACGGGTACAACGTAATCAGAATTCCGTTTTCGAGCGAGATGGTGGAATCGAATCCTGTGCCCACGAATTTCACCCTGTCCGCCGGCGGTGTTCCGGCCAATACCGATCTCAAGGGACTTACCTCCTTGCAGATCCTCGACAAGATAATCGGTGTTGCGGGATCGATTGGACTGCGAGTCATCTTGGACCATCACCGCTCGGAAGCTGGCGCCTCGGCGGAAGCCAACGGACTCTGGTATACCAGCGCATTTTCAGACAACGCATGGATCAACGATTGGGTCGTCCTGACCAATCGATACCTGAACAACACCACGGTGATTGGCATGGACCTGCACAATGAACCGCACAATGCGACCAGTGGCGGCGCATGTTGGGGATGCGGGACCCCTGCCAACGATTGGCGTCTGGCGGCACAGAGGGCCGGCAACGCCATCCTGGGAATCAATCCGAAACTGTTGATCTTCGTAGAAGGCACCGACTGCTTCAACGGCGATTGCGACTGGTGGGGTGGAAATCTTCAGGGCGTCTCCCAGTTTCCGGTGGTCTTGAATATTCCCAACCAACTGGTCTATTCAGCGCACGACTACGGTCCGTCGCTCTTCCAGCAACCCTGGTTCAATAGCTCCACGACGACCGCAAGTTTAAATGCGCACTTCGCGAAACAATGGGGGTTCATCTACACCGGCAAAATCGCCCCAATATGGGTAGGTGAGTTTGGTGCAGGCAATGCAGGCACCGACGCCCAGAACACAGCCGCAGGTTCAGAAGGCCAATGGTTCAGCAGTCTCGTCCAATACATTGCAGCCAGCCCGGGGATGGGCTGGACCTATTGGGCTTTGAACGGAGAAGACTCGTTCTCCCTGCTCGACAGCAACTACAACGCGACGCCAGTCAGCGCCACAAAACAACAATTGCTGGCCAGCATTCAATTCCCGCTCAGCGGCGGCTCGGGTGGTGGTGGTGGCTCAACCACGCCAACCATCAGTTCAATCAATCCAACCTCAGCGCTGCCGGGGGCCTCAATCACCATCACCGGAACAAACTTTAGCGCCACCGCGAATGCCAATACCGTAACCTTCGGCTCCCCTACTGCTACGGTCACCGCGGCCACCACGACCTCGCTTACGGTCACGGTGCCGAACATCGCCGCTGGCGCGGTGAATGTGACTGTTACAGTTGCTGGCAAGAGCAGCAACGCCGTCGCCTTCACGGTGAATGCCAGCAACGGAGGTGGTTCTGGCTGTCATATCACCTATGCGATCACCAACCAATGGAATACCGGATTCCAGGTGGCGATCACCATAGCAAATACCGGGACCACGGCCCTCAACAACTGGACTTTGGCCTGGACCTTCCCCGGCAACCAGCAGATTGCAAATCTCTGGAATGGCGCGCTGACCCAGGCTGGGGCTTCAGTCACGGTCACAAACTTGAACTACAACGGCAATATTCCCGCTGGCGGCAGCTACAACGCTATGGGCTTTACTGCCAATGGCGCAGCCGCGACACCAGCCTCGTTCTCGGTTAACGGACTCCATTGTCAGTAATTGATTTGATTCGTTGATCCTTGCAGCGGGCTCTCAAGTTCAACTTGATTGTCCCGCTGCAAGCGCAACTCTGGTGGCTGCCCAGCCAATGTTGATCCAGTCACGAAGGGCGAAAGTTTTATTTATATGTGTCTCGCACTGCCATTCAAACAGTTGATTAGCTAGGGGATGCGATCTTCCAAACTCCTTCCTAAATCTTTTTTCAAGATTCCTGACACGTTCTGAAAATTTGGAATTTAGATATCGGAATTCATTCGACCCTGTATGTTCCTTTCCCCCAGAAAAAGTTGACACTTGAAGCCCCGTGTTTAGCTATTAATTGCCGTTTTTCCACATAACAAGTGCTGAACCTGAAAGGGAGGATCTGTGCAACCAGCATGGGCTAACCTCCGAAAAGGAATGCTACTTGCACTGTTTCGCAGCATGCCCCTGTTGAATGCCTTTCTATTCAACGACTTTGCTTGAGAAAGATGCTAGTTGCGAAAACCAGATTTATTTGAAAACATTCCTCTGCCACACTTGGCCGGATTTTTGTGCGATGTCGCTCAGCGCTGTGCTAATGTATCAGGATCGCTTCCGTCGCCGTATCGTCCCGTTCTTTCGCAGGAGATCCGTATACCAAATCTCACAATATCCTTCTAACGAAAATATTATTGAGATCGCGTCCGGATTACAGTCATCTGGGGCAAATGCGCCAAAATCCCCTGGCCAAGTGATTCGCCATTCGTCTTTGTGTGGAACAGCCCTGATAGGAATGAGGCACGCGACTTGGGCGCTGACCTCTAAAGCGTGGGCAAAAATGATAGCGGCTCGGTCCTCTGACGGACCAGTCAATAGCAATCGGCGAATCGGTGCAAGCTTTTCATCAGCGCTTACCTGTTCGTCCGAAACGAGGCGGTACCTGCCGGTATCGACAGCTAACATCCAACCGTCAACTTCCCCATCAGCTGCCGGCCAAGCCAGCCAATCAAGAAGGTCTGTGAATTGTCTCGGCAGATCAAGCCGATTTCCGTCCGCCGTTCGGTGTACAGGCGCGAACTTGGCACGGGTTGTACGTATCAGTGACATCCCCGAAATACCCCAAAGAGGTGTTCTATTTTATATGCTCAAAATAAATGACTTAGATGTTTTTGTATTGACAATACCCAGTTTTCCCCAGTAACATACGAGCAATAGTATGAGCTCATTAGGCCACACAAGGGATAGCATAAGCATCTCCGCAGTGCTAAGCTCTTATTGGCGAATAAAAAGCGAATATAATGAAAGGGAGGCCGGCTTATGAATCAACAAATCTCGGTATCTCCGCAGGCGATCATGGCTGCAGCGGTGTTGAATGCCAAGAGCAGGAGTGAACCCCTGGAAATCGAGGGTATATCAAGGCTGTTTTTCGACCTCGAAGAAAATGGCGTAAATCTTGGCCAAATCGCCCTGCGCAAAGTACCCGGTGGTGCACTCTATTCCGAAGACGCAGAAGCTTTCGTGGGACGGTTCTTGGCTGCAGGGTACGCGACAGCGCGTAGCCCAATTGACTTTTCGGAAAAGGGAATCGAAATCTGCAAAGGAATAGTTGAAAAAGAATCCCAGAAGAATTCCGTCAATTTGACAGCAGCATTGTCTCTGCTCGGGTTAAAAGTTTAGGCGACCTGAGGCTGGAACAACGCTTCGGCTGCGGCCTTGATCAGATCGCGTTCTTTGCTTTCGAGCTTAGCCGGGCACATCACCATTATTTTCTGGCGTTGAATGTTCATTCGCTCCAGGATGTCTTTGACGACCTGAGAAGTGTCAAGAAAGTCCACTGTTTGATAGCCCGAGTTCGTCTTTCGTAGCAACTTTGTTGCGCTATGCTGCTGCAAATAAACAGTTGGATCCGGCAAAATCACTTGTATTTGCCATGCCCGATCTATTCCGATGGAGTTCTGGGCGATTTTCTCTTCCCACCCGCTCGGTCGGTCGATATAGGCAATTTCATTCTCTTCGAGTAGCACATCATTCAGCCAATTCACAATGATTTGCGGCGGAGCTTTTTGCGCCTTCGAGGTTGCGGGCATTTGATGTACTGAAACGTAGTCCAAATCTCCCATCAGCTCCTTCGCCAGATTTTGAGCCATGTCGTTACCCGTTCCGACTCCGATTATTGCGGAAATTAACTCCTCATCAGCGAGCGAAAAAATTTCGGAGAGCGTTAGGCTTACGCGGGGATCCTCGATGATGCTCTGAACCAGGCGCGTGAAAATGCGCTCGGCCGCCTTCTTTCTCGGATGTTCGTAACATTTTACATACATAAAATCGCGTGCCAAGATCAAGTGCTCCATATAGGCGAGCGCCGCTTCGTCGTACGCAAGAATGAAGCTACCTTGATCGAGTACCGGACGCATAAAGTCGATAAGAGCCGAAGTATTAATGAAGCCCATCATTAACCCAGTCATGTGGGCGTCTCTCATCAGATAATCCATCCGATCCACGTCGAGAGAAGAATCAATAACATCGCCGATCAGATATTCGATGCCGCTGAGCTTCGCGCGGGCAGGCCCTAAGATATCCAGTATCCTGCGCTCGTCAACGCCGAACGATTTCAACGTTGGCGCGAGGTATCCATGAACATATTGTTCGCTGAAATGCTTATCCGGCCGTGTCACGCCCATTTTGATGCCGGCGTAGCTATCGAGTGCATGACCGAAAGGCCCGTGGCCAACATCATGCAAAAGAGCAGCAATTTGAGCTATCTGGACAATCTCGTGCCTTCGGGTGAGTATGCTCTCATCGAACTCGACAGGTTGCTTCTGCCCGATAACATAATAGACTTTTCGGTCGAGCATGCCCGCTAGAGCTCGTTGCGCATTTTTCACCACACCAAGAACATGCGATAACCGAGAGTGTCTCGATGAAGGAAACTCGGCAAAGCTAAAGGACAGCTGCTTAACGCGCGCAAGCCGCTGCACAAGCGGATGCGACACTAGGGTTGCCAAGACTCTGTCTAAGACAATATGTCCATAGATCGGATCATCTACATCTCGGAAGTCAAGAGTGCTAGGGACCTTGCTGGTAAGCCAGTGCCTCGACAGTTCCTTTATTACTGCTGCAAACGAGCCAGACTGCAGTTCGGATAGCCTATGGGTTATTGCATCACGTTCGCCCTTATATTTGTTAGATTCGTTTTGCGCCTCTCTCACGAGCTTCGCAGCGGCTTCCTCAAGTGACTTCGGTCGCTTAATTTTCATCTTCCTTCCAGTCCCACAACCGAATTTTGTACTGGAGCTTCATTTTCCAAATCTCAAAAAGGGCCAAGTAGTCGATAATATCGAAGAATTTATACTGACTCTTCCTGCTCTCAACGCATGCCCGAATTCGTTCTGACCACTGCGCCTGGATTCTTTGATCAAGTTCGTCCGGGCCGCGCCAGTAAATCATTCGAATATTCAGCAAGAGAAAGAGGAGGAAAACTCCAGCTGGTGGTGCGAGGTAAAGAAAGATGCGCGCTGGAATCGACGGCGTATATGTCTCGAAAGCCGGCTTCATGAATAGAGAAACTGCACCACCAATTAAGCTGGAGAGGGCTATCATCGGTCCGATCTTTCGAGAAAACCACATAAGACGGTATGCACAAGCAGGCCTCCTGAAAAAGGGCGCCTGACCAGTTGATTTATCCGCAGATGTCTGGTGGCTAATACTACCGCTTATTTTGCGACACATCTATTGGTAACCGTTGAAGTGGTACCTGGAAAGTATCTATTACCTCGCCAGCGGGAAGCGCGTCCCGGTTATGTCGAGATGGGAAGCGGCTCTTCCGGTTCTGCATATGCATGAAATCTCGAAAGCTACCGATGAGAAAAAGACTTGAAGACGGTGGATCTTGGTTGCTTATGGTGGCTTTGGCAGCATCATTTTTACCTGCATTAAAACGGGTAAACTCCGCCTACCCAGGGGTAGCGGCTAAGGAAGCTTTCCGTCGGGAGTAAATCTTACAGAATGAGGACAGAAGAGTTCCCTTTCTTCTTTAATGATCCACAGGCAACGGTGTGTAACAAAATCCCAAATGCGAACTGTGCCGTCAGTAAATACGGTTGAGGCAATAAGCCTGCTATCGGGGAAAAGTCCAAATGCCCTGGCTTTCCATACCATAACCCACTATATCCTCATGTAAGTTGACAAGCCGATAGTACTCATTATGGTCTTACTTAGGTCACTAATTAGTTCTCATGACGACGGAATGAATGAAGACGCGATGAATACAGATAAGGTATGGGCTGCCGAGAACCTCAGCGGGCCATTCCGAAGATCAAATGACCATTAGGTTAGCGCAACCGTCGGCGCACTCAGTTGATTCCGCCCACCGCAAATCCGGCAATGTCAAGGATGATGAGTAGAGCGTGTTTCAAAAATAGGTTCGGCCTCAAACTAAGTACTTTTAGATGAGGCAGTTAGTTTGTTGAGCTTCTGTCATGAAGAAGCGACAGAGGCTGTTGAGCGACGAACATTGGACGTTGGTGG